>Ga0268264_10000096_pt1 | contig 230188 bp, 213 predicted proteins | sample KBSSwiS32_FD_190357 | JGI IMG/M metagenome (GOLD analysis project Ga0268264, IMG submission 190357) | Switchgrass rhizosphere microbial communities from Kellogg Biological Station, Michigan, USA - KBS Switchgrass S3-2 (SPAdes) (version 2) | ecosystem: Host-associated > Plants > Roots >... | reverse complement strand
TTGCGTGGGGAATGCCGGATGTTTCCGGTGCCTCCGCTGTGAATACTGGTGTGCATACTCAACTCACACTATGCGCACACCAGGCTGCGGGTGCATTGGGCACCCGGCATTCCCCGCGCCCTTGTTTTCAAGGGCGAAAGTATCATGCAAGATCTCGGGCGCGCGTCGCGCCGCGGAACATAGACTCATGTCTGCAATAGCGTTGGCCGGTGCCGCATTCTCAACTGTCATCATCCGCCTTGTGCGCAATTGCGCACAGGAGCGGACGATCCGGTATTCCAGAGACATCAGCGATTGAATCGATAAGCCGCGGTGTACTGGATGCCCCGCATGCGCGGGGCATGACGGCGGTAAGTGGGGCGCGCCTCCGGGTGCATCGGGCACCCGGCATTCCCTGCGCCCTCTTCTGTCGAGAGCACCAGGATTTCTGTCCAGCCTCGGGCGCGGATTGCGCCGCGACATCGCGACGGATTCGGATACGCAGCAGCGTTTCAACTCACCCGATCGAGCCGACGAACTGCTGCAGTTCCGGTGTGCGCGGGGCGGCGAAGACGTCCTTGGGGACTCCCTGTTCATGCACCTTGCCGAGATGCATGAACACGAGCTTGGTGCCGACGTCGCGGGCGAAGCGCATCTCGTGCGTCACCAGGATCAGGGTCATCCCTTCGCGCGCCAGTTGCTCGACCACGCGCAACACCTCGTTGACCAGTTCGGGGTCGAGCGCCGAGGTGATTTCATCGCACAGCAAGACCTTGGGCCGCATCGCCAGCGAGCGCGCGATGGCGACGCGCTGCTGCTGGCCGCCGGAGAGCTGGCTCGGATAGGCGTCCATCTTCTCGGACAGGCCGACCTTGGCCAGCATCTCGGCCGCCGTGGCGCGGGCTTCCTTGGCCGACGCCTTGTTGACGACGGTCGGCGCCAGCATGACGTTTTCCGCCGCAGTCAGGTGCGGAAACAGATTGAACTGCTGGAACACCATGCCGACATGGCGGCGCAACTCGCGCAGATCGGTCTTGGGTCCGCCGACCTCGAGGCCGTCGGCTGTTATCGCGCCGGCCTGATAGGTCTCCAGGCCGTTGATGCAGCGTAGCAGCGTGCTCTTGCCCGAACCGGAGCGGCCGATGATGGCGACCACATCGCCCTTGGCCACGTCGAGGGAGACACCTTTCAGCACCTCGTTGGCGCCGAAACTCTTTCTCACATCACGGATACTAACGAGCGACATTGAGTCGGCCTTCGATTTGCTTGGCGCACCAGGACAGCGGGAAACACAGGCCAAAATAGATCAGTGCGACCAGCGAATAGACCACGAAGGGCCGGAAGGTCGCGTTGTTGAGCATGGTGCCGGCCTTGGTCAATTCGACGAAGCCGATGATCGAGGCCAGCGCCGTGCCCTTGACCACCTGGACCGAGAAACCGACGGTCGGCGCCACGGCGATCCGCGAGGCCTGCGGCAGGATCACGTAGCGCATCTGCTCGATATAGCTCAGCGCGAGGCTCGACGAGGCTTCCCATTGACCCCTCGGAATCGACTCGACGCAGCCGCGCCAGATCTCGGCCAGAAACGCGCTGGTCCAGAACGTCAGCGCCGCGGTCGCCGCCGTCCACGCACTGACCTCGACGCCGAACAGCGCGATGCCGAAGAAAAACAGGAACAGCTGCATCAACAGCGGCGTGCCCTGGAACACTTCGATGTAGATCCTGGTGAACCATTCCAGCGGCGCAATCTGCGACATCCGCATGAACAGCAGGATCAGCCCGACGATGCCGCCGCAGATGAAGGCGATCAGCGACAGCACGATGGTCCACTGGGTGGCGATCAGGAGGTTGGAGAGGATGTCCCAGAAGCTGAACTGCAGCATGGCTCACTTCGCCTTGAACATGGCGCGGCCCAGGCCGCGCAGCAGCGAGCGCATCAGCATCGCGAGCCCCAGGTAGGTCAACGCCACCAGGAGATAGACCTCGAAGTTGCGGAAATTGCGCGAGGCCACGAGGTTGGCGGCATAGGTCAGATCCTGCGCCGAGATCTGCGACACCACGGCAGAGCCCAGCATGACGATGATGATCTGCGACGACAGCGCCGGATAGACCTTCTGGAACGCCTGCTTGAGAATGATGTGGCGCAGCACCTGCCACTTGGTCATGGCCAGGCTGACGCCGGCTTCGATATGGCCCTTCGGCACCGCCTCGATGCCGGCGCGGATGATCTCGGTCGAATAGGCCCCGAGATTGATGGTCATGGCAAGGAACGCCGCGGTGGATTCGTCGAGCTTCACGCCCGCGGCCGGCAGGCCGAAGAAGATGAAGAACAGCTGCACGATGAAGGGCGTGTTGCGGATCAGTTCGACATAGGCTGCGACCAGCCTGCCAAGCCATTTCGGCCCGAAGGTGCGCGCCGAAGCCCCGAGCGTCCCGACCACGATGCCGGCGATGGTCGAGACCGCCGTCAGCACCAATGTGAAGACCAGGCCCCACAGCAGTACATCCCAGTACGGCAGCAGGTCCCCGAATTTCAACTTGTAGATCATCGCCCGCGCGCCCCCTCGACCGGTGACCGGCTAGAAGCCGGGCGGCAAGGGTGCCTTCATCCACTTCTCCGACAGCTTGGCGATGTCACCCGAGGCCTTGGCCTGCGCGATGATCTCGTTGACCTTGGCCAGCAGCTTCGGCTCATCCTTGTTCAGCCCGATGAAGCAGGGGCTGTCCTTGATGACGAATTTGAGCGTCGGCGCCCGCGCCGGCACTTTTTCCGCGATGACGGCGGCCACGGTGTTGCCGGTGGCGATCAGGTCGACCTGCCCTGAGACGAAGGCTGCGATGGTGGCGTTGTTGTCCTCGAAGCGCTTGATGGTAGCGTCCGATGGCGCGATCTTGGTCAGTTCCTGTTCCTCGATGGCGCCACGGGTTGCGCCGATGGTCTTGCCCTTGAGGCCCTCGGCAGCGGTCAGCGCGATATCCTTGGTGCCGAACACGCCGGAGAAGAACGGCGCATAGGCAGCGGAGAAATCGATCACCTTCTCGCGCTCGGCGTTCTTGCCGAGGCTGGAAATCACGAGATCGACCTTCTGGGTCTGCAGGTAGGGAATGCGGTTGGCGCTGGTCACCGGCACGATCTCCGCCTTCACGCCGAGCGCCTTGGCGATCAGGTTGGCCATGTCGATGTCGTAGCCTTGCGGCTTGAGATCGAGCCCGGCGGAGCCGAACGGCGCGAAATCCTGCGGCACCGCGACCTTGATGACTTTCGCCGTCATGATGTTGTCCAGCGCATCGGCACGGGCCTGGGTCGCCAGAGCGGCGGTCGCGAGCGCGAACAGCGCGGCAATCGTTGGTTTGTTGAAAAGCATCTCGGTCCCTGGGTTCAGCCGCGATCACCGCGGGTGGCTGTGGCGGCCGCACATCACATCACCGGTGCGCGGCCTCGACGATGCTTAGCATTGAGGCAATATTTCGCGATGCACTATTTTTCGTCGGCAACTGCCACTAAATTGGCAGTCGCGCCCCTTCCATGAGGTGTATCGCTACCGGTCCGGCTGATCCTGCTCCGTGACGGCTTGTGCGATCTCGGCGGCGGCGAGATCGCCGGAATCCGCAAGCCGCGCCCTCGCGGTCGTGTGCACGTGTGACGCGAGCGCCGGCATCCGCTCGATCAGGGCGTGGAAATCCTGGGCATCGAGTGCCAAGAGCCTGGTCTTGCGCAACGCCGTCACCGTGCCGCTGCGATGGGTCCGGCGCAACAGCGCGATCTCGCCGAAGAAGGTCCCGTCCGAGAGCCGGACTTTCTGATGCGGCAACTCGATCTCGACCTCGCCGGCGGTGATGAAATACATCGAGGCGGCGGCGTCACCCCGCCGCACCAGGATTTCGCTGGTCTCGATGGTCTGGGCCCGCAGCAGCCGCATGATGTCCGCGATCTCGGTGGCCGTGAGGCGCGAGAACAGCGGCACCTTGGCCAGCATGCCCCAGGTCACCACGAAATCGCGCCGCTTCACCTCGTCGGCAAACGCGGTCGAGATGATCGCGACCGGCAACGCGATCATCGCGAAGCCCGAGACGATGGCGAAAACCGAGACGAATTTACCGAGTGGCGTGATCGGCACCACGTCGCCGTAGCCGACGGTGCCCAGCGTCACGATCGCCCACCACATCGCCTGCGGGATGGTGCCGAACCTGTCGGGCTGCACATCGTGCTCGATGGCATAGAGCAGCGAGGCAAACACCAGCACCGCGCCGGTCAGGATCACGACGCAGCCGAACAGAGTGCGGCGCTCGGCGTGCACGGCCGAGAGCAGCGAACGCATCGCCGGCGAATAGCGCACCAGCTTGAAGAACGCCAACGCGCTGAGGACGGCCAGCGACTTGCGATCGCCCCCGAACAGCGCGATGGAGGCCGGCAGAAACGCCATGAGGTCGATGATGCCGAGGCTGGAGAAGGCGTATTCCAGCCGGTCCTGCAGCGGCGATTGCTTGCGCGGCGAGTGCCCGGCCACGCTCCATAGCCGCGCGCCATATTCCAGCGCGAACACGATCAATGCGCCGATCTTGATCGCGGCGAACAGCGCGCCGAAACGCGCGTTATAGTCCGGCACCGACTCCAGCACCACGGCCAGCACATCGATCGCGATGACGGCGACGATCAGCCGGACCAAACCCACGCCGACCGAGTGCGGCAGATGATCGTGTTCGAGCAGTTCATAGAGGCGGTCCCGAAGGTTCGGGTCGGTCATATTCCGCCTGCGCGAATCCATCGCCACGTCAATGTTCCTGCTTCCGACTTTTGCCCAGCCTGAATCCTGCTCCCGGTCCGGGATGCGGTAACCGAGCGGCTGCAGCAGCGTGCGCCTTGGCGCGGTTCACCAGCTTGAGCTTGCTCAATGGACCTCGAGCGGACACCACACTGGTTCGAAAACGCGGATAGCCGACGCCTACCCGCCGGCCATCGCCTTTTCGATCGCCGCGAGTGCCGCGTCGGCCTTTGAGCCGTCAGGTCCGCCGGCCTGCGCCATGTCGGGCCGCCCGCCGCCACCCTTGCCGCCCAGCGCCTCGGAGGCGACCTTGACCAGTTCGACCGCGTTATAGCGCGAGGTGAGATCGCCGGTGACGCCGACGACGACGCCGGCCTTGCCATCGCCGGTGACGCCGACAATGGCGACCACACCGGAGCCGAGCTGCTTCTTGCCGTCGTCGGCGAGGCTCTTGAGATCCTTCATCTCGATGCCCTCGACCGCGCGCGCCATCAGCTTGACGTTGCCGACTTCGCGCACGCCGGTGGCCGATCCGCCGGCCGCGGCGCCGCCGCCCATCGCGAGCCTCCTGCGCGCCTCTGCAAGCTCCCGCTCCAGCTTCTTGCGCTCCTCCATCAAGGCGGCGATACGCGACGGCACGTCCTCGATCGTGGTGCGCAATTCGCTCGCCGCCGTCTTCGCCAGCGCGATGGTGTCGTTGACGGCCTTGCGCGCATGCCGCCCGGTCAGCGCCTCGATGCGGCGGACGCCCGATGACACCGCGCTTTCGCCGGTCACCGAGATCAGGCCGATGTCGCCGGTACGACGGACATGGGTGCCGCCGCACAGTTCGACGGACCAGCCCATCGCGTTCTGGCCGTGCTCGCGCGCGCCCTTGCCCATGGTGACGACACGGACTTCGTCGCCATATTTCTCGCCGAACAGCGCGCGCGCGCCGGCGTCGCGGGCATCGTCGAGCGCCATCAGGCGCGTGGTGACCTCGTCATTGTCCAGCACCACCTCGTTGGCGATGTCTTCGACGCGGGCGAGCTCTTCGGCCGTGATCGGCTTCGGATGCGCGAAGTCGAAACGCAGGCGATCCGGCGCCACCAGCGAGCCGCGCTGGGCGATGTGATCGCCGAGCACCTGCCGCAGCGCCTCGTGCAACAGATGGGTCGCGGAGTGATGCGCGCGAATCGAGGAGCGCCGCGCGTGATCCACGGCGAGATGCAGCGCCGTGCCCACCGTCAGCGTACCCTGCTCGACGGTGCCCAGATGCACGAAGAGATCGCCGGCCTTTTTCTGGGAGTCGGTGACGCGGAATGTGACGCCGCCCTCGCCCGTCAAGACGCCGGTGTCGCCGACCTGCCCGCCGGACTCCGCATAGAACGGGGTCTGGTTGAGGACGATCGCCCCGCTGTCGCCAGCCTTCAGGCTGTCGACCTCCTTGCCGTCCTTCACCAGCGCAACGATGGCGCCTTCCGCGACCTCGGTCTCGTAACCCAGGAACTCGGTGGCGCCGAGCTTTTCGCGCAAGGGAAACCAGATGCTCTCGGTCGCGGTATCGCCGCTGCCGGCCCAGGCGGCGCGCGCCTTCTCGCGCTGCCGGTCCATCGCATCGGTGAAGGAGGCCTGGTCGACGCTGATGCCGCGCGATTTCAGCGCGTCCTGAGTGAGATCGAGCGGAAAGCCGTAGGTGTCGTAGAGCGTGAAGGCGGTCTCGCCGTCGAACATGTCGCCCTGCTTGAGGGTGGCGCTTTTCTCGTCGAGAATAGCAAGGCCGCGCTCCAAGGTCTTGCGAAACCTGCTCTCTTCCAGCCGCAATGTCTCCTCGATCAATGTCTCGGCGCGCACCAGTTCCGGATAGGCCTGGCCCATCTCGCGTACCAGCGCCCCGACCAGCCGATGCATCAGGGGATCGCGGGCACCAAGCAGCTGCGCATGGCGCATCGCTCGCCGCATGATCCGGCGCAGCACATAGCCACGGCCCTCGTTCGAGGGCAGCACGCCGTCCGATATCAGGAAGGACGAGGCACGCAGATGATCGGCGATGACCCGCAGCGAAGCCTTCTGCGCACCTTGCGGATCGGCGCCAGTGAGTTCGGAAATCGTCCGGATCAGCGCGACGAACAGGTCGATGTCGTAATTGTCGTGCTTTCCTTGCAGGACGGCGGCAACACGCTCCAGCCCCGCACCGGTATCGATCGAGGGCTTCGGCAGATTGAGGCGGCTGCCGTCCGGCAGTTGCTCATATTGCATGAACACGAGATTCCAGATCTCGATGAAGCGGTCGCCATCCTGCTCGGGTGATCCCGGCGGGCCGCCCCAGATCTTGTCGCCATGGTCGTAGAAGATTTCCGAACAGGGCCCGCAAGGGCCGGTATCGCCCATCTGCCAGAAATTGTCAGAGCCAGCGATGCGGATGATGCGCGATTCCGGAAGGCCTGCGATCTTCTTCCAGAGGTCAAAGGCCTCATCATCGTCGACATAGACCGTCGCGGTGAGCTTGTCCTTCGGCAGGCCGAACTCTTTCGTCACGAGATTCCAGGCGAGTTCGATGGCGCGATCCTTGAAATAGTCGCCGAACGAAAAATTGCCGAGCATCTCGAAGAACGTGTGATGGCGCGCGGTATAGCCGACATTGTCGAGATCGTTGTGCTTGCCGCCGGCGCGCACGCATTTCTGCGACGTGGTGGCGCGCTGATAGGGACGCTTCTCGACCCCGGTAAAGACGTTCTTGAACTGCACCATCCCGGCATTGGTGAACATCAGCGTCGGATCGTTGCGCGGCACCAGCGGCGAGGACGGCACGATCTCGTGGCCGTTCTTGGCGAAGAAGTTCAGAAAGGTCGACCTGATCTCGTTGACGCCGGTCATGGCAATCCAATCGCAAATTTTGGGGAATTTCAGCGAACCGCTTTTAGACAGTCGCAATCGCACTGTCCAGAAACTGTGCAAGCGGATCATAGGGTTGCCGTCCGGCTTAACGGTACCGTTTGAAAGCCGTTGCAGGCGCGTTGACAGACTTGGGCCGGGCGTGTTTCTTAAGCCCCTGTTCGAGACAGTCACGTCGGGAGAGATCGGCCTTGAGCGGCCGGCGCCGAAGGAGCAACCGCCCCGGAAACTCTCAGGCAAACGGACCGTGTGACTGCACTAGCATCTGGAAAGAGGCACCGACGGACCTGAGGTCCGGATCGTGTCCGCCGACGGGATAATACTCTCAGGCACAGCGACAGATGGGGCTTCGACTGGTTTTGACGGGGGGAATCCCTCCTCGTGAAACCGCGAGGGCCCTGTGATGCTTGCGAACGAGACCACCCTGAACCGCACGCCCCTTTACGACCTGCATGTCGCCCTTGGTGGCAAGATGGTGCCGTTCGCGGGCTATGAAATGCCGGTGCAATATGCGCCCGGCGTGCTCAGGGAACACCTTCATACCCGCAGTTCCGCCGGCCTGTTCGACGTCTCGCATATGGGCCAGATCGTCCTGCGCGCGAAGTCCGGCAAGGTCGAGGACGCCGCAATCGCGCTGGAGCGGCTTGTTCCACAGGATATTCTGGCGTTGGCGCCGGGGCGGCAGCGTTACGCGCAGTTCACCAATGATGCGGGGGGACTTCTCGACGATCTGATGGTGGCGAATTTCGGCGACCACCTGTTTCTCGTGGTCAATGCCGCCTGCAAGGCGGCGGACGAAGCGCATCTGCGCGACCACCTCTCCGAAACCTGCGTGATCGAGCCGCTCGCGAATCGCGCGCTGATCGCGCTCCAGGGTCCGGAGGCCGAATCTGTCCTGACCAAATTTTGTGCAGAGGCGCCGTCGATGCGCTTCATGGATGCCGGTCCGCATCGGGTCGCGGGCTACGACTGTTTTGTCTCCCGCTCCGGCTATACCGGCGAGGATGGCTTCGAACTGTCGGTTCCGGCTGATGAGGTCGAGGACCTGGCGAAGCAGCTGCTCGCCGACGGAAACGTGCTGCCGATCGGGCTCGGCGCGCGGGACAGCCTGCGGCTGGAGGCCGGGCTCTGCCTCTATGGCCACGACATCGACGTGACGACGACGCCGGTCGAAGCCGCGCTGGAATGGTCGGTGCAGAAAAGCCGGCGCAAGGGTGGCGCCCGTGCCGGCGGTTTTCCGGGCGCTGATCGAATTCTCGCACAGTTCGAGACCGGGGCTCCGCGTCGCCGCGTCGGGTTGAAGCCCGAGGGCCGCGCGCCGGTGCGCGAGGGGGCGCCGCTGTTTGCGGATGCCACCTCAAGCGAGCAGGTCGGCACGGTCACATCAGGCGGGTTCGGCCCAAGCCTGAACGGGCCGGTCGCAATGGGCTATCTGCCGAGCGCGCTCGCTGCCGTCGGCACGCAGGTTTTCGCCGAGGTCCGCTCGCAGCGGCTGCCTTGTCGCGTCTCCCCCACACCCTTCGTTCCCAACACCTACAAGCGCTGACGGCAGGAGCCAAAGGATCATCATGACCACGCTGTACACCTCCGACCATGAATGGCTGCGCATCGACGGCGATGTCGCGACCATCGGCATCACCGACTACGCGCAGTCCCAGCTTGGCGACGTCGTCTTCGTCGAACTGCCCAAGGTCGGGCGGACCCTGAAGAAGGCCGAGCCTTCGGCCGTGGTGGAATCGGTCAAGGCGGCCTCGGACGTCTACGCGCCGATCTCGGGTGAGGTGATCGAGGTGAACGAGGCGATTGTGAGCGAGCCCGCTCTGGTCAATTCGGATGCAGGCGACAAGGCCTGGTTCTTCAAACTCAGGATTGCCGATCAGAGCGAACTCGGCGGCTTGATGGATGAAGCCGCCTACAAGGCGCACACGGCGTGAGATGACCAAACAAGCGACCACACCCACAGTGTCATCGTCCGCGAAAGCGGACGATCCAGTACGCCGTGACGTCCCGGTTCAAACGCTGGCGTCAATGAATACTGGATGCCCCGCCTGCGCGAGACATGACGACGGATATTCGAGGAACACCCCATGACCGCGCAACGCAAATTCGGCAGCGACCCTGCGACCACCTTTGTCGACCGTCACATCGGCCCCTCACCGCGCGACATCGCCGCGATGCTGGAGACGGTCGGCGCCAAGAGCCTCGGTGGCTTGATGAGCGAGACCCTGCCGGCATCGATCCGCCAGAGCGCCCCGCTCGATCTCGGGCGCGCCTTGAGCGAAACCGAGGCGCTGGTGCACATGCGCGAACTGGCCGCGCAGAACCGTCCCTTCATCTCGCTGATCGGTCAGGGTTATTCCGGCACCATTCTGCCGGCTGTGATCCAGCGCAACATCCTGGAGAATCCAGCCTGGTATACGGCCTATACCCCCTATCAGCCGGAGATCAGCCAGGGACGGCTCGAAGCGCTGTTCAACTACCAGACCATGATCTGCGATCTGACCGGGCTCGACATCGCCAACGCTTCGCTGCTCGATGAGGCCACCGCGGCGGCCGAAGCCATGGCGCTCGCCGAACGCAGCGCGAAGGGCAAGGGAAACGGCAAGAGCAAATCGTTCTTCGTCGATCGCGGCGTGCATCCGCAGACGCTCGCGGTGCTGCGTACCCGCGCCGAACCGCTCGGCTGGACCGTGATCGTCGGCGATCCCCTCGCCGATCTGGACGGCGCGGACGTGTTCGGCGGCCTGCTCCAATATCCCGATACATCGGGCGCGGTGCGCGATCTGCGCCCGGCCATCGCCTCGCTGCGCGCCAAGGGCGCGCTCGCCATCGTTGCCGCCGATCTCCTGGCGCTGACCCTGCTCGCCTCGCCCGGCGACCTCGGCGCCGACGTCGCGATCGGTTCGGCGCAGCGCTTCGGCGTCCCGATGGGCTATGGCGGTCCGCACGCGGCCTATATGGCGGTGCGCGACGCGTTGAAGCGGTCCCTGCCCGGCCGCATCGTCGGACTGTCCGTCGACTCGCGCGGACAGCCGGCCTACCGGCTGGCGCTGCAGACCCGCGAACAGCATATCCGCCGCGAAAAGGCCACCTCCAACATCTGCACCGCGCAGGTGCTGCTGGCGGTGATCGCCTCGATGTATGCGGTCTATCATGGGCCGGAGGGACTGGCCGCGATCGCGCGCACGATCCACCGCCGCACCGCCGTATTGGCGGCGGGATTGCGCAAGCTCGGCTTCATCCCGGCGAGCGATGCCTTCTTCGATACCTTGACCGTGGAGGTCGGCACCCGGCGCGATCAGGTCGTGGCGCGAGCGCAAGGCGCGAACATCAATCTCGGGATCGCCGAGCGGACGTTGCGCATCGCGCTCGACGAGACCACCACGCCCGAGATCGTCGAGGAGGTCTGGCGTGCCTTCGGCGGCAAGCTCTCTTATGCCGAGATCGACGCAAGCACCCGCGAGGCGCTGCCGGCGGAGTTGAAGCGCAGCGGCAGATATCTCACGCATCCGGTGTTTCATGCGCATCGCTCGGAGACCGAGATGCTGCGTTACATGCGCAAGCTCAGCGACCGCGATCTCGCGCTCGACCGCGCCATGATCCCGCTCGGCTCCTGCACCATGAAGCTCAATGCCACGACCGAGATGGTGCCGCTGACCTGGCCCGAATTCGGCGCGCTGCATCCATTTGCCCCGCGCGATCAAGCGCAGGGCTATCACGCGCTGTTTGAACGGCTGGAGAAATGGCTCTGCGACATCACCGGCTATGACGCGATCTCGCTGCAGCCGAATTCCGGCGCGCAAGGCGAATATGCCGGCCTGCTGGCGATCCGCGCCTATCACATCGCGCGCGGCGAAGGCCACCGCAGGATCTGCCTGATCCCCTCCTCCGCGCACGGCACCAATCCGGCTTCAGCGCATATGGTGGGCATGGACGTCGTGGTGGTGGGCTGCGATGCCCGCGGCAATGTCGACGTAACAGATCTCCGCACCAAGGCCGACGCCCATGCCGACGACCTCGCCGCCATCATGATCACATATCCCTCGACGCATGGCGTGTTCGAGGAGGAGATCCGCGAGATCTGCGACATCGTGCACGGCCATGGCGGGCAGGTCTATCTCGACGGCGCCAATCTGAACGCGCAGGTCGGGCTGTCGCGCCCCGGCGATTACGGCGCCGATGTGAGCCATCTCAATCTGCACAAGACCTTCTGCATTCCCCATGGCGGCGGCGGCCCCGGCATGGGACCGATCGGCGTGAAGGCGCATCTTGCGCCCTATCTGCCCGGCCATCCCGCGATGCCGGGCTCGGCGACGCCAGGCGGCACAGCGTCGGACGCTGGGCCCCACATGGTCGGACCGGTCTCGGCGGCGCCCTACAGCTCGGCCTCGATCCTGACCATCTCCTACATCTACATCCTGATGATGGGCGGCGAGGGCCTGGCGCGTGCCACCGAAGTCGCGATTCTCAACGCCAACTACATCGCGGCCCGGCTGGATGCGTATTTCCCCGTGCTCTATCGCAACCACAATGGCCGCGTCGCGCATGAATGCATCGTCGATCCCAGGGGTCTCAAGACCTCAAGCGGCGTCACGGTCGACGACATCGCCAAGCGCTTGATCGACTACGGCTTCCATGCGCCGACCATGAGCTTCCCGGTGCCGGGCACGCTGATGATCGAGCCGACCGAGTCCGAATCGAAGGCCGAACTCGATCGATTCTGCGACGCGATGATCGCGATCCGCCACGAGATCGCGGAGATCGAACAGGGGCGTTTCAAGGTGGAGGATTCGCCGTTGCGGGGCGCCCCGCACACCGTGCACGACATCGCCGACGACGACTGGAAGCGGCCTTACAGCCGCAAGGAAGGCTGCTTCCCGGCCGGCACGTCACGGACCGACAAATACTGGTGCCCGGTCGGCCGGGTCGACAATGTCCATGGCGACCGTCATCTGGTGTGTTCCTGTCCGCCGGTGGAGGATTACGCGCAGGCGGCGGAGTAGCAGGCACGAGTTTGTCATTCCGGGGCGGCGCGGCGCGCCGAACCCGGAATCTCGAAGTTATTGATTCCGGATCGGCCCGGTGAGGCGGACCGTCCGAAATGACGTGCGAGTGTCAAGGCCCGATCAGAACCGCGTCCCAGCGCCACAGGCGGTCGTTGGTCAATTCGGTGCCGCCCCACCAGCGATGAAGCGGATTGTGCCGGCTGAAATCGTCGGACTGTGTCAGGATCGCCTTGCCGAGTGCCGTGAGAGACAGCCTGCTTGCCTTGTATCGCTCGTAGCGGTCACGCAGGTTGTGCATTTCGAGCGAAAGGGGCCATTCCGCGAGGCCGGATACGGCGGGCGCAGGAGCAAGCGCCAGCTGCTCAAGCATGGCGCCGACCTCCCAATAGCCAAACACGCGCCGTTGAAAGCGCTGCTTGTAGTGAGGAAACACGTCGAACGGGTGCCAGTAGCCGGCCGAGATCAGTTCCAGTATCCGCAATTCTGACCCACCGAGGCCGGTGGTGCGCCCGGGAAGTTCTTCGAGCAGTTCCACAACGCAGCGTCGGAGCTGCGGCAGGATGCTCAAGTCCTTGTTCAGGAGTCTGAACCACGCCTGTGGCGTCGGCTCCCGGTAAGCCCGCCACGCGAGGGTTGCGATTTCGAAATGATCCTTCGTGATGCCGACGGAAGGAAATTTCCATCTGGCAAGCTCTTTCGGAGTCGCGCCACCGAGGGTGGCATCCACGTGATACAGAATCAGCTTCTTGGTTATGGAAGCGTCGGCGCGGGACTGCAGATAGTCCAATAACCAGATCAAGACGAGTTGCGCATTTGGTTCCGTCTCCATCCACAACTCGACGGTCTCACTCCGCTGGCACAGCTCGATCAGTCCGAGACCTTTCGCGCCGACCGCCTTGACCAGCGACGGCGATCCATGGTCGAGCCAATGCGAGCCCGGCTCTTGGGTCGTCCGCGCTGCCAACATCGCAGCGAGTTCAGTATCGGAAGGCAGTTGTCCCCAAACAAATCGAGGCTCAATGGAAATCACGAGGTCGGCGCGACCGGCCGCCTGGAGACCACCCGCACTGGAGCCATCAGCCGTCAAGATCAAGCGCGTCATGTTCGTCACCGGCGAGGCCACAAACAAAAGCGGCACCGAAGGCGTCGGAAAATCGACGTCCGCAGCGCCGCTGAACTGGACTTCAGATCGTCAGACCAACGGCCGAGAAAACCTCACTCCTCCGTCGGCTCTTCGCCGTCGGCGTCGCGCTCGGGGGAGCCGGCCAGAATCTGTTCGGCGATCAGGCCGGAATTCTGGCGAATCGCGGCCTCGATCTTGGCGGTCATGTCGGGATTGGCTTTGAGGAACGCCTTGGAGTTCTCGCGGCCTTGGCCCAGGCGCTGGCTGTCATAGGAGAACCAGGCGCCGGATTTCTCGACAATGCCGGCCTTGACGCCGAGGTCGAGAATCTCGCCCATCTTGGAGACGCCTTCGCCATACATGATGTCGAATTCGACCTGCTTGAAGGGCGGCGCCAGCTTGTTCTTCACCACCTTGACGCGGGTCTGGTTGCCCACCACCTCGTCGCGCTCCTTGATGGCGCCGATGCGGCGGATGTCGAGGCGGACGGAGGCATAGAATTTCAGCGCGTTGCCGCCGGTGGTGGTTTCGGGCGAGCCGTACATCACCCCGATCTTCATGCGGATCTGGTTGATGAAGATCACCATGGTGTTGGACTTGTTGATCGAGGCGGTCAGCTTGCGCAGCGCTTGGCTCATCAACCGCGCCTGCAGGCCGGGCAGGGATTCGCCCATCTCGCCCTCGAGTTCGGCCTTCGGCACCAGGGCAGCGACCGAATCGATCACCAGCACGTCGACCGCACCGGAGCGCACCAGCGTGTCGCAGATTTCCAGCGCCTGCTCGCCGGTATCGGGCTGCGAGATCAGCAGTTCGTCGATATTGACGCCGAGCTTGCGCGCATAGACCGGATCGAGCGCATGTTCGGCGTCGATAAAGGCGCAGATGCCGCCCTTCTTCTGGCCTTCGGCCACCGTGTGCAGCGCCAGCGTGGTCTTGCCTGAGGATTCCGGCCCGTAGATTTCGACCACCCGCCCTTTCGGCAGGCCGCCGACGCCGAGCGCAATGTCGAGTCCGAGCGAGCCCGAGGACACCGTCTCGACATCCATCGAGCGGTCGTTCTTGCCGAGCTTCATCACCGAGCCCTTGCCGAACTGACGTTCGATCTGGGACAGCGCGGCGGCCAGGGCCTTACTCTTGTCCATGGAGGATCCTTCGACGATACGCAAAGACGTGGCGGACATGGGAGCTCCTTATGGCGGGGATTCGCCGAATGGACAAACGATTGCCGGCCGATTGCCGGCGTTGTCCGGTGTGAGGAAGACAACGTACACTGTTTGTTCCTTGTTCGCAATATGTTCTTGCTCGGTGCTCGGCCAATTTTTTGGTCGTCGGTGGCTTATTTCAGAATTTCGCAGTGGCCTGTCTTGCCAGGAGCGCGGAGAATAACGCGTCGAATCCCGAGGGAGCGCCATGTCAAAGTCTATCCAACTGTTGCTTGCTTCAGTCCTGATGCTCGCCTCGGTGACCGTCGCCTCGGCGGCGACATGCGAGGCCTGGTATCAGGAATGTGGCAGGTTCCACGGCTTCCAGACCCCGAATTGGCAAGCCTGCATGAACCAGCCGCAGGCCCGGTACGATTGCGGCGGCGGTGGATATGGCGGCGGCGGTTACTACCCTCGCGAGGACTATCAGTATCAGCCTCGGCAACGCGCGGGGATGTGTGGCAACTGGCATCGGGAATGCGCCAGGTATCACGGCTACCGAACGCAGCAATGGTACGCGTGCATGCACCAGCCCCAAGCGATGGCGGATTGCGGTCGATACTGACGCAAGAGATAGCCTCGGCTATCCGGCCCGTTCGGGTCTCCAAGCGGGTCACATGCGTGACCGCTCGCGGACTTGGCCCATCACCCACGGAAAAAACGGGATCAGGGATAGTCTTCCGTAAACCGTGAGCCGTGGGCATCCGTTGAATTACGGACATAAGCCCCTGTGCTTTCAGTGCGGTTAATAGTCTCTTTTGATTTTTCATGCTTGATCTCGGTCGATCCGAGGCCGTTCTCGGGCAGAAAGCGGGTTGCGGCCGAGCGCGCAATCCCGTCCCATCACGTCGATCGTCTGGTCATGTCCGAGCATCGTATCGCAACGCGTCACCGTATCCTGAAAGCCGGAACGCTCGAGTTCAGCGGAGACGCGATTCCCTGCACGGTTCGCAACATCTCCGAGACGGGCGCGGCGCTCGAAATCAACAGCCCCCTGTGGTTTCCCGACCGGTTTACCCTGAGCATCACGAGCGATGGGCTGCGCAGGCCGTGTCACATCGTGTGGCGCAAGGAAAAACGCATCGGCGTGGCCTTCGACTGAGGCAAGGATGCGGAGTGAATGCCAGAGCCGGTCTTCACCTCGATCGCCGGAGCAAGGCAAGTCGCCTATCATATATGAGGAGAGCCTCAACGTAGATCATGATCCGATCAGGTTGAAGCGGATCATGATCTCATCGCTTTGTCCGCGCGCACGAAGCCGACGGAGCGGCGCGCGCGCCGCCCTCGGAACCGGTTGGACCACACCCGAGAGTTGCTCGTTATTGGCGCCTCGCGTTAAACTAGTCCCGCCCTGCAATGCTCGCTGTCGTTACGCGGCTTTTGGTGGCAGAGTGTAATTCCCGATCCAGCCATGGAGGGACCACGTGGACAGGTATATCCATCGCGAAAACCTGGCCCTGTTCAGGAAGCGGCTTGCCGATTCCAAGACCACCGAAGCCGAGCGTGAAGTCATTTTGAAGCTTCTGGCGGAAGAGGAAGCGCGAGAACCGTCACCGAAGAAAAATTAGCGGTCGGGGAGCTGCGCGGCGGACGGTAACGCGCCGCCCAGGATCAGCATCCGGAATTCCGCCGGCAAGGCCTTGCGGGCGTCTTCCCTGATCGCGGCAAGCCCGGCTCTCGGGCTCGTGCACATTACCGACTGCAAGGCCGGTATCCACGTATGTGAAATAGGTGAACATGCCTCGACCGAAGCCCATGCCCTCCCCCAAACATGCGGACGCTTCACTTCAGCGATGAGCTGAGCGTGGTGAAAATACCTGAAATCGCGGTGCCGACGCCACGCTGGCTGGCCAGGATGGCGAGCGCGATACCCGCCATTACCAACCCATATTCGATTGCGGTGGCTGCCGACCGGTTGGCCAGAAAGCCTGAAAGCAAGAGCTTCAAAACGACACCCTCCTGGCAACGACAGGACGGATTCTCCGGCCTTCGACAAATGAACCCTGAACCCAGGACTTAAAGAATTCGCGAACCCGGACGGTTAACGGCATCTCAAAGCAATACCATGCGAAGCTTCCGTTCGAACCCGTATCGCGGGGCCCGTATTCCCTGCGGCCCTGATCCTGAGTGCACACGACGCTCGCGCGTCGGTTGATAATCTCCCGCCCTGATTGCAAACCGCAGGCCGGTATCCGTCAGAAAAATATTGCACACACCGTTGCAAACGACGCGGTCTGCGCCGCGCGCATCGCTCTCTGGATGCGATTTGCATTTGTTTCGAATACGTAGTTCTCCGAATGAGAACAAAGTTCCATCGCTGTACGTTTCGCGAACCACTGTGCGCTGAGTGGGAACGGTTATCTTGGAACAGTCGTCACCGTCATGGATGATCATTCCATGCGAAGAGTGACGCGTGCCCCCGATGCAATCCGGGCTCGCCTGATCAAACCGGCCTCGCGCAGCGGGAGTGCAGGCGAGTTCCGCTATCTGTTGTGCGATGAAATCTCGGAAATCTTCCACGGATCTTGCGAGATTCGTGTATCGCATCACGGCCGCGCCAGAGAAGCTGTTCGACTAGTCGACCGCTCGCGCGGTCCGGCGAACCCGCCGTTTTTTCTTGATCCCCGTCAATGCAGGCTCCGCCTTCGCGTATTACCACCTGATTTGTCATTGCCGAACTACCTCAGCGGGAAGCTACGACGTTGACATGAGCCGTCGACATGAGCGGTCGACATGAGCCCTGGGCCCAGAAGGTCCGGGGCTCATTTACGTCGTGGCCCGCGACGCTAAGATGGTGCGATCATTCCACGCCAGCGGTGAGTCCAGCAATGACCGTCCATACGCAAAAACTTCTGACTCCCGAGGAATTTGCCTCGCTGATCGAGATTGCCGTGACCTCACCCGACCCTCACATTCCGCCGGCGCACATGACCAAACTCGTAGCACTCGGCTACGTGATGCTGACCGCGAAGGGCCCTGTCGTGACCGGCGACGGCTTGGTGCGAATGACCGAGAGCGAATAATCCGCGCCCGCGACCACGCACTGCAGTCAATCCACCTTGGTGGGGACGCGGACCCGCTTGAGGAGTTTCTCCCACCGACCGTGCGTCGCAGCATAATTTGGCAGCGAACTCGCTGCAGCGGGGCAGTGAGACTCGGAGACCTTAGCCCCCCGTATTTTTCCGGATTGATGTCACCCCCCTTTCTGAATCCACTCCCGCTCGAAAGCTTCGCGGTCGGGGGCGGCCAGCAGGCGCGATTCAAGCATGCCGCTCTATTTTTTCCGTATCCGAAATGGTCGCTACTCCGGCGCGTCCGAATTCGGGACCGAATGCGCCGACCACAATGCTGCGTGGAAGGTCCTGACCAGCACCTGTGCCGACATGGCGGCAGGCATTTCCCGCAAGCTCAAGCAGAATTCCGAGTGGCATATGGAGCTGCTCGATGAGTCGAAGCGGCCCATCTTCCGCATCCGGATCGTTGCCGAATCGCTGGATTGAAGGACTGGCTCACGGAACGTCCATGGCGACGAGGTCTGCCCCCTTACGAATCCAAAGCTCACCCAGGCAACCGCCGCACCGTGCTGCGAACGCACGAAATTTGATCGAGATCAACATCGAGCCTGCGGCGACGCGTAATTTCCGATACCCATGAATAACGTCGTCTTCAAGTGTCCCCGCACTGGATTGAATGTCCAGCACCAGCTGGACGAATCCAACCCGGACGATCCGAATTCCACCTACGAATCGGTGGTGTGCAAGGCCTGTACCCGGCTTCATTTCATCAACAGATCGACCGGACGATTGCTTGGTCAGGACAGGACCTAAGCGGGCCAAAAGGCCGCTCCCTGCCCCGAAGCCGTTTCAGAGGCTCTCGCCTTTGTCCTGACGCGAACCGGTCTGCCCTCCGGTGGAAACCACAGCTAGTCCGCGCTGGGCAGCCGGCGCATGGTGAATTCGATGTCGCCGGTGGGCAGTTCGCGCCAGCTTTCCACGGCGCTCATATAGCCCTCTGTGGGATAGCGCGCGAAGAAGTTTCGCGCTTTCAGCCGCGCCTCATGGCGCGGCAGTTTGAAGGTTTCTCGCAGGAAGCCGTCGGACGGCTTGCGCCGGGCGGCCATTCGATCGGCGAGATCACGCGGACGGCGGACCATGTCGCAACTCCGGACATCTCGGTGTCCTGACATTCGCACCTTGTCGTAGGCCAGCGAATGCTGCAACCGAGGGAACACCCGCATACGGGCTCCGGCCCACGATATAAGGCTGCCATCAGCCCTGCGTGAGTCCTCCGCGTGGGACAGTCCACCCGAGCGGAATCTGACGTTCGACGCCCGGATTCCGCTGATTTGCCTGAAACGCCCTAATTCGCGTTGCTGCCGGTCTTGGTCTTGGGCTTGGCCGGAGATTTCACGGCGGTCTTGGGGGCATCGCCGCTGCGGACGCCACCCCACGGGTCCGACGATGTTTTGGTGTCCGGTATCTTCTTCAGCGACTCCTTGTAGGCCTTGTCGCGCTCCTCCTCGGCGGCCTTTTCCTCAGGCGACTTGTGAGCAACCTCGGGCACCAGGTTTACGTGTGGCGCGTCTTGCGCGAAGGCCGGGCCAGCCAGCATGGCAACCACCGCAACCAGGGGAAAAATTCGCATTGGATACTCCCTGTCCTTCCTGACACTTATCATCGCCTCGGGCGCGAGGCCAATCAGATGATCGTTCGGGGCGCGGGACGGCTCCGCCGTGCAGACCCCCGGGCGTCCGTCCGCGATCCTCCCGAATCGGATCACTTCAGGTCCGGCCGCTACCGGCGGATCCCCCAACCCGTCATTCGCATCGGCTTTGGGAATTTTCAAGCCGCGAAAGACCTGCAATGCTTTCCCGGCGCGCCATCGATGAGGTGTGCGGGTCGTCAAGCCGAGGGAACCACCATTCATGCCGTCAGAACCGCAGGCCGAGGATTTCAACATCGACGAAGCGCGACGCGTGCTTGGCGACGTGTTCGCGCCCTGGGTCAGGGATCTCGGGCTAACGGTCGAGAGCATCGACCATCTCCCGCCGCCTGGCGCTGCAAGCGACTGGGAACCCGGCGCGATCCTGCGCATGGCCTTTTCCGAACGGCTGTGCCGGCACGGCGGCGTCGTCTGCGGCCAGGCGCTGATGGCGCTCGCCGACACCGCGATGGTGATCGCAATCCTGGCCGCCAACCGCGGCTACCATCCGATGACGACGGTCGACCAGACCACGCATTTCATGCGGCCGGTGACATCCTCGGACGTCCTGGCCGATGCGCGCGTGGTGCGGCTCGGTCGCACCATGAGTTTCGGGCGCGTCACGCTTTCGAGCGCCAGCGACGGCAAACCGGCGGCGATGGTCTCCAGCGCCTTCGCGATGCTGCCGTCCTGAACGGCGAAACGGTCACTTGCCGAGGATTCGATCGGCCGCGGTGACGATGCTGATGGTCGGATTGGCGGCGCAGACGCCGCCAAACTGCTTGGCGTTGGCGACGAACTTGTCGGTGTCGATGATCGCCTCGTCCTCATCCCCATTGTACCAGCCGTCCAGCCAGGTCAGCACCATCTTGATTTGGTCCTCGCTACCTTCGACGAATTGCTTGCAGGTCATGGTCGAGAGATCGAGAACGGTGGCTTGGGCCGGCGCCGATGGCAACGCCAGAACAGCGGCAAACAGCGCCGCAACAATGATCTTCATGAAAATCTCCATAAGGAACAGAACGAAAGTGCAGTGGACTCGAACGTCGCTTCAATATCTCCACGAGTCATCATAGCAAATGTCGCGCTCGACCGGATAGAGTCCAAATCTGGGTGCCGGCGCAGTTTCAGTGACGAAAGGCACTGCGGGTCAGAGCCGATCGGTTGCCCCGCCATCGGCGCGCAACAACAACCGTTGGCGCCGCCGCAAGCGCCACAACACGGTGGCGAAGACAACAACCATGACCGCGACGGCAAACGCTCCGCTCGCAAAACGCCCGCCCGGACGATCTATGGTGCGCGACCACAGCGAAGGCCCCTCGCCCGGCCGCGCCAGCCTAAGGGCCACCACGCTGTCGCCGATCGAGGTGCCGGCCTCGGAATGACCACCGGCGCCGATCGCGACATATTGTTCGCCCTTCCACAGATAGGTCATGGGATTGGCAATACCGGGGACCGGCAGCCGGCCCTGCCACAGCTCTCGTCCGCTGCTGGCGTCGAAGGCGCGCAAGTAGGCGTCCATCGCCCCGGTAAAGACCAGGCCACCCGCCGTGATCGCGACGCCGTTGACGAGCGGCGTACCCCAGTGGAAGGCGAGCCCGAGCGGCGCGACATCCTCGGATGTGCCGACCGTCGCATGCCAGAGGATTTTTCCGGCCTTGAGGTCGACCGCCACCATCTCGCCCCACGGCGGCTTGTTGCAGAGCAGACCAAGTCGCGACAGCGCCAGGGCACGGGTCATCGCAAAAGGCGCGCCGCGCTGCGGTCCGAAATCATGTCCTGGCGGCGCCTTGAATCCCTCCGTGTCCGCCCGCGCCACCAACTGCACGATATGCAGGGCGTGACTGGTGTTGGCATAGAGGATCTGGTTGACCGGATCGAACGCCGCGCCGCCCCAGTTCACCCCGCCACCGGTCATGGGATAGATCAGCGTCCCCTGCGTCGATGGTGGCGTATAGAGCCCCTCGTTGCGCAGCGGCGCAAGCCTGGCGTCGCAGGACGGGCTGCCGATGATGGGAAACCTGAAGGTGTCGTCGGTTGAGAATTGCTGCGGCATCAGTGCCGGCACATGGGTCGGAAACGGCTGGGTCGGCGACAGCTGTTCGCCTTCGGCGCCGCCTTGCGGCACCTTGCGCTCCTCGACCGGCCAGACCGGCTTGCCGCTGTCGCGGTCGAGCACGAAGACGAAGCCCTGTTTGGTCGGCTGCATCACGACGTCGCGCATCCCCTCGCCGGTGTCGATGCGCGCCAGCGTCGGTTGCGCGGGCAGGTCGTAGTCCCAAACGTCGTGATGCACGGTCTGGAACGACCACACCAGTTCCCCGGTCTCGATGCGCAACGCCACCACCGAATTGGCGTGATCATTGTTGCCGGGCCGCTTGCCGCCCCAGAAATCCGGGCTCGGCGAGGATGTCGGCAGGAACACCAGTCCCCGCTCCTCATCCACCGACATCGGCGCCCAGACGTTGGCAGTGCCGGCGGTGATCCCGTCATGGAGCAGCGGATCGAAACTCCAGCGCAGGCGCCCGCTCCGCGCATCGAAGGCGCGCACCGTGCCGAGGGGCGCATCGATCCGGCGATTATCCGAGATGGAGGAGCCGACCACGACGACGCCGCGGCCGACCGCCGGCGCCGAAGTGATCTGGAATTCACCCGGCCATTCCAGCGTGCCGATCTCGGGTCTGACCTCCCCGTTGTTGCCGAAATCCGCGCAAGGCGCGCCGGTCCTGGCATCGAGCGCGATGACACGGGCGTCGTTGGTGCCCGTGAAGATCCGGCTGCGGCAGGCCGCACCTTCAGCCGCCTGCTCGTCGCGCCAATAGGCGACACCGCGGCAGACATAGCGGTTGGCGGGACGCTGGCTGTTGCTGATTTTCGGATCGTAGCGCCATTTTTGCGCACCGCTGCCGGGGTCGAGCGCAATCACTTCGTTGAACGGGCTGCAGACGATCAGGCTGTCCTCGACGAACAGCGGCGTCGCCTCGAATTTCGTCCGCTTCATGATGTCGGGCGCGCGGGTCGCGAGATCCCCGGTATGGAATTCCCAGGCCCGGACGAGCTGGCCGACATTATCCGGCGTGATCTGCGCCAGCGGCGAGAACCGCATCCCGCCACGATCGCCGCCCCAATGTTCCCAGGCCAGTGCCGGTGCGGCGGCCAGCAGCATGGCAAGAAACAGAAATCCGCATGCCCATACATCATGAAGCGCGCGCGCAATGCCCTCGCCCAGCTTTCCAGTGCCAGGCGCGCGCGATAGACTATCGCGGTTCGTTGGCTCGGCGCCGGCGTCTCTCATGATTTGGAACTCCCGTGATTAGATCGCTGATCCAACGGGCGGCTCGCGGCTCTGTCCAGCCGGTGCGGGATGAATGGCTGCCTCCCCGTGACGAAAGGCCATCCGCCACGACGAGCGGCGGAAGCTGGTGGACAGGCGGCGATGGCCGCCCATCGGTGCGCGCGGTTTACGGTGTCGTCATAGGCCTGGTCGCGGCGGCCTCCGTCGCCAACGCGTTCTCGGGCGCGCGCGACATTCCCTGGCGTCTCGGCACACCGCATAATCTCTGGGAACCGATGCTGTGGAACCTCACCAGCGGCGTCGTGGTGGTGGCGCTGTTGCCGATCATCCGCCGCGCGGCCATGCTGCTCAAGGGCGGCGTCATGCACCCGGTCGCAGCCGGGGCCGCCTTCGTCGCGCTCGGGTTTGTGTTTTCGGCACTGCACATTGCCGGCATGGGGCCGCTTCGCGAGTTGGCCTACCGGCTCGGTGGCTGGACCTATTCATTCCCGTGGGCGCAACAGATTTCCTACGAGATGAAGAAGGACCTGTTCAACTACCTCGCAATCGCCGTCATCTTCTGGTTTGCCGAGCGCCCGGCCGGCACCGCGCCGGCCGAGGCCGAGACGGGTGCGCCGAAGCCAGAGGCCGCCGAGACATCGGGGCCACCGGCGGCACACGAGTTGTGGCTTCGCGACGGCCGCCTCAGCGTATTGATCGATCCCAGTGACATCGTGTCGGTGAGTTCAGCCGGCAACTATGTGGAGTATGAACTGACGGACCAGCGAAAGCACCTGATCCGCTCCACGCTGCAGGCCGAACTGTCCCGACTTGCACCGTTTGGAATCGTGCGCGTCCACCGCACGCGCCTGATCAATCCGAAACGCATCGTGGCGCTGGAATGGGGACCTTCAGGCGACTTCAAGGTCAGCCTCGACAGCGGCGAGATCGTGCCAGGCAGTCGCCGCTTCAAATCGGCGATCGAAGGACTTGCGGCCTGATCGCACTGCCGCATCCGGCATGCTGGTTGCGTCGCGGTGGCCGGCCCTTCTCAGGCCGGCTCTTGCCCCCCTCCGCATGCGAACAGGCCCGGGCTCGGGCTTGCGGCTATTTCGGCTTGGCCTTGTCCGGCTCGGCGGGACGCGCGACGCCCCAGGGGTCGTATTTCTCTTTCGGTTCGGGAATGCGCTCGAGCGCGGCCTTGTAGGCCTTTTCATCAAAAAGCGGCTTCTTTTTCTCGGGCCTCAGGACGTCGCGGTGACGGACGCCGGATCCCCCCAGTTGCGCCTGTGCGGGCCACGAGATCAGCGCCATTAGCGTTGCCGCCGTCGCGGCTATCCTCAACATCCTCATCGCTTGTCACCTCCCTGCCCTCGCAGGCGCAATCTATCCGGCAACCGGATCGCTGCAACTGGTTATCCCCGATCGGACACTGATATTGCCGAAAAACGGGGAGAATGGGCCATGATTGTGATGCGAATCTTAGAACCGCTAGAACTTGATCCGGAGACGGCGGGACTAGTAATTGCCGCGCCGCCCGGGCACCGGTCCGCCGCGCTCAATTCCCCTGCCATATCCCCCGATACCGATGCCGATGCCGATGCCGACCGGCGGGCCGGGCTCGTAGTAATCCGGCGGTGGCCGGCGGCGCACGACGACCACGTCGTCATCACCACTGAGGATCCGCGGCGGGCGCGAGCTGGTGCGCCGGGGCGGATCCGGCTCACGCAACTTCCTGGTCGGGGGCGCATCGACCTTCTTGATCGGCAGGGTGGGCGTCGTGCACGGACAGGTCGGACCGAGCGCGGTGGTGATCGGCTGGCTGGACGCGGCGGGTCCGCCTTGCGGCGCGGCGCCCGAAGGCCCCGCGGCATTGGGCGCACCCGCGGCCGCGACTACCGGAAGCGGACTCGGCCGATACCGCAGCCGCTCGATCAGCTTGCGTGCGGTCGCGGTGAGATCGCTGTCGGGATATTGGACCAGGAACGCACGATAGGCCGCGACCGTGTTGAGCACCACGGCATCGTTCCAGGCCAGCATCCGGCGTTGGCGATCGAGCCAGAGCCGCGCCTGCGGGCCGAACGGCGGCTGCGTGTACAGTGCGACGAAGGCCTCGTAGGCTTCGACCGTACCGTCGCCGACGATCATCTCGTTGGCGACCTCGATCGGCTTGCCCTGCAAGCTGCGCCGCCATTCCTCAACGCTGCGCTTGGCAACCGGTGTTTTTGGCAGGGATGCATTGGCGCCCGCAGGCCCGGGCACGAATGCGAAATCCTCGACGAGCGACGAACTTTCCCAGGGCGTCTGACGTCCTTCGGTCGCCTTGTTGACCGAGACCCTGACCCGCTTGAAAGCGTCCTCGATCTGCAGACCCGGCTGTTTGGCGACCGCGAGCAGAGCGGTGGTGTAGGGACTGTCCGCGCCGTTGCCGTCTTCCGCCTCGGCACCCGGGGAGGTCGAATAGGACAGGAATGTACCGGGCGCCCCGGTCTTCGCGTCGACCAAAGCGAACCCGCGGCCCGCCGTCTGGTTGATGGCCGGGAACGGGTTGTTGCGGCAGGCATCGAGCAGAAGGATACGCATCTTGCTCGGCACGGAATTGAGCGTGTTCACGATATCGTTCAGGCGCACCGCCTGAAACGGGATATCGGCTTCTCGTTTAGGATCGACGTCGACCGGCACCAGATAGTTTTCGCCGTCGATCTGCAGGCCGTGTCCGGCATAGAACACCAGCGCCACGGTATCCGGCCCCTTGGCCGCGATCTTCGCGGCGAATTCGCCGACCTTGTCGGTCATGTCCTTCTGCGACAGGTCGGACGCCGCCGTCACCTCGAAGCCCGCGTCGCCCAGCAATTGCGACATCGCCTTGGCGTCATTGGCCGGATTCGGCAGCGCGGTGACGGTGCGATAGGCCGATTGGCCGATCACCAGGGCAAGGCGGCTTTCGGCGTGCGCAGATGCTGATACCGCAGCAATCCCGCACCAGGTCAACGTGGCGCAGAGAGCATGGCGAAACATGGCGGAATCTCCGTATGCGAGGTGGCTGGATCGTGGCCCGATCGGCCGATCATGATCTCATTTGCGATTTTGTGCGTGATCTTCGGCACACAGGCGTTCCGCACTCCATCGACCGGTGTCAGATCACGCCGCTGTCAATAGGTCGCCGGCCACACGACAGGGTTCAAGCCGCGCGCGCTGCGCCGCCGCGGTTTTCGCCCGGCCGATCAGAAATAGTTGATCGCTGCCCGGCCTCGATTGGCCGCCAATCGCCTGATAATCTGCAGCCGGCAGGGGATGACGTCGTCGATGCGTCGGATCGTTTTTCGTGCAGCGCTGGCGGGGGGCGCGGCGCTCATGCTTGGCGCCTGCGGCGCCGACAGCCATTCGTTTCTTCCGCGGTTCATGCGGGTGCAGGCGAGCGACCGGCCACCACCGGAGCCTTCACCCGACGTCAGGAAAATGCTCCGCGAACAGCTGGATTCGGTTTTCATCCCGGCCTCGCAGCCCCAGGCGGTGCGCGTCTCGCTGCCGCGCCGCGACCTGCACGGACCAGGCTGGACTGCCTGTGTCAGGGCAGAGTTGACATCCACCATGGGCAAGCCGTTGGGTCCGCAGACCTACCGCATCACTATCGAGGAGGGGGCGATCATCGACCGGCGCCGCGTCGGCACCGAGGACAATTGCGACTCGGAGACCTACGATCCGATCCAGGATCCAGACTCAAGCCAATATGCGACGAGAGCTTCGAGATGAAGAGCGGCCGAGACATTCCGGGCGAGCTTAGGTCAGGCAACCCGGCGCCACAAATGCAGGCGAAGCCAGCGAAGACCGTCTCGCCGAAGCCCACAGGGCGAAGGCAGATCGGTGCTTCGCTCGCTTCGCGAGCTTCGGCCAGACGACACCCCATCCAAAAATATTGAAAACAACCCCATGCAAAGTAGCCGGATGATCAATCGTCGTTCCCGCTGACACATTTGACACGTCGGGCAAATCACCTGCACAATACCAACCTCACGTAATTTGCATGATGCATCAGGCCCTGCTCGGGTGATCGTGACCACCGACGCGCTCAATGGCCAACGCGCCATCGCGGACTAGCATTCGGGCTCCAACATTCGCATCATGATACGCCAAGCAGCGACCTTGGCCGGAGCCTGAAACTGCTCGAACAAACTGCTCGAAGGCCGACCAGCCTGACCGCACGCTCACGCGATTTTGCGGGCCTTTCGGGCGCAAGCACGAGGCAATCCCTGCAGCACGCACCCTGATTCTTGCCCGTCGGGTGACTCACTGTCATGGAGCGCACGGCGGCTCAGGGCGCCCGCGGGGAAGCCTTCAGGCTTCGCGCCGATCGCTTTGCCCACTCTACGAGCTATCCATGGGATTGAACGATCGCAAGTCGTTTCCACGCAACGCAACCGGGCCGTTGGTGCGTTCCTTGATCTGCGAGCGGTACTACACCACCACACTGACACTTCATCGCGCTAACAGTCGATTCAGCTTGTAACGACCTGCGCAGCGCACGCGTAACCATTGATTCAGCCCGTTGCGGCTAAGTTCTGCCAGGTGCCGAGAAAGAGCGTCGGCAGGAATTGAACGGGCCCTCGCCGTTGTTGGGCCATGCGGGGTAGCTGCCGCCGGCACCGACGAGGCCCGCACTTCGGATCAGGAAGTGCCCAGCACAAGGGCTAAACGAACGTGCGACGCAGCATTGCTGACTTTCTCGCCCAGGACGATGGCGCAAGCGCAGTCGAGTTTGCGATCGTGCTGGCACCGTTCGTGTTTCTGCTGCTGGGGCTGGCCCAGATGGGCGTCTATTACTACGCCCAAATCTCGCTCGACGCCGGCGTGCTGAAAACCGCGGAGTATCTCAACACCGACTTCCGCACGGGAAGCGGCACACCCACGTTGCCCGATGCGACCACCCTCAAGAGCTACGTTCAGACCTATGGCGGTACCTTCAGCAACGCGTCCAATGTCAGTGTCGAGATCCGCCAACTCACCAGTCTGACTTCCGGACTTGTCTCGATCGTCGACGGCACCGTCGACTATGGCGGAACCACCAGCATTCTCGCCCTGCGTGGGCAGGCGAACCTGACCATCTTTGCGCCCATGCTTGGCTCACTCGCCTCCGTACGCTCGAGCGCGCTGGTCCGCCGTCAGGGACGATGACAATGATCCGCCGCCTGATCCACTCCAACGGCGGCATTGCGGCAATCGAGTTCGCGATGCTCGCCCCGCTGTTGGTCCTGCTCATGGGCGGGATCGTCGAATTCGGCCGCCTGTTCCAGGTACAGGCCGCCTGCAATCGCCTCGCCACCCAGATCGCGATGGCCTGGGCGGACTGTTCGGACAATCCGGCCGGAACGTGCAGCACCGAAATGAACAACCTTGCCTCCAGCAACGCGGTCCAGAACATCGTGCCGCAGCTCACCTATGCCAACCTGTCGCTGTCGATGTTCGAAGTCAGTGTATCGGGCGGATCGGTCACGACGATCTACTCCGCGCCGGCAGCCGCAACCCTGTCGGCCGCGCAGCAGACCGCGGCTACGACCGTGATTGCCTCCGGGCAGACCGGGGTCGTGGTCACGGTCACCTACGCCCACAGCCTCGCATTTTTCGGCACCGTCATGACCCCTTGGCTCGGCGCCTACCTGACGCCAAGCTACACGGTGGCCCAGCTCAAATCCTGAAGGACCATGCTCATGCCGAACGCATTCACCTCATTCACGACGCGGATCCGCGCACCGTGCTTTCTGCGATCCGAGCAGGGCAGCCTGACGACCGTGTTTGCGCTGACGCTGGTGCTGGTCGTGATCGCGACCGGTGGCGCCATCGACCTCTATGGCGCCTACCAGAACCGGCAGAAGCTCGCGCAGGTCGCCGTGCTGGCCTGCCAATATGCGAGCCGGCCGAGCATCATCCAGACCGCTTCCTCGAGCTACTCCGGCAGCGGCGGGGGCGCCACCTATGTCAACAACGTCAATTCCTTCATCACCAACAGCCTCAGTAGCCAGGGCTTCAGGCTCAGCCAGGCGACGGCAAGCCCGTTCACCTACACGACCGGCGGCACCAGCGACGTGGCGCTGAGCGCCAACGTGCCGACCAGCTTCATGACGATGTTCGGAATCAACACGGTGCCGGTCTCGGTCGCGACCCACTGCTTTGACAGCCCATCCAACGTCCAGCAGGTCGTAGCCAACGGTGCTTCCCCCATCATCGGCCAGGAGGGTTTCGAGCACACCTATTGCTCGGGCAAATGCGGCGCGCAGTGGCTCGTCGACGGCTCGCAGTGGAACTGGACATCGACTGTCGCCGTCCATAACGCCTTCACCTCGACGGTGGGCTATACCGGCGTCTCCGGCTCCAGCCCGCTGAAATGGTACATCATGGGCTACTGCCTCGAAATCGACACGGTCGGCATTGCCGCCTCGACGACGCCGGAAGGCAGCCACGGCGCGGAGCTCGACTGCGACAATGGCAGCGCCACGGCCGGCAACTCCTCGATGTCGACCCTGGTCTATTTCGGCGCAGGCACCTATCAGATCGTTTACTATTACGTCGCCCGCATTCCCTATCCCAACTATGACACGTCAACGATCTGCGGTTCGACGGCGGCGTCCGTTTCATCCTATGGCGACACCAATGCCAACCCGTACGCGGCGAACAGCGTGCCATCGCTCGTGGGCCACTCGCGCAGCAATCAGGTCAACGTCTATCTCGATCTCAACTCGTCGGGCAGCCCGCCGACCCACAAGACGATCGACAACACCCAGACGCTGGCCGGCTCGAACCTGATCGACGTCTGCGTCTATTCGACCAACTGGACCAAGCGCACCATCACGAAAAGCATCAGCACGCCCGGCTACTACTGGCTGAGCTTCGCAGCCGACGGCGCCGGTGACAGTTTCGGCGGCCAGATCGACGCACTACAGGTCTGCACAATATCCTGTCCGTGAGGCCTCGCGACGGCCACGCCGCTTGCCGGCGGTCCGACGCGATCAGGCGAAATCCCCGCTCTGGCATGGTTGGAAACGATGGGCTTCGCTTGCGCCCGACTGTTTCTGCGGATTTCTACTAACCCTCCACATGGCATCCGCCCCCGCCCTTGGTCGCCTTCCGACCGGCGGCGTTCAACAGGAAGCTGGACGGGACGTCGCAAGATCAGGAAATGTTGATCGCGCCGCGCACCGATTGGCCGCAATCACCGGCATTCTTGGCCTCGCAGGGTGGATGAGTTGGTCAATGCGGTGGATCGTTGTTCGTGCGGCGCTGGCAGGTGGTTCGGTGTTGCTGCTCGCGGCCTGCGCGGCCGACCCTCATTCGGCACTCCCGGAATTCATGAAGGCGCAGGCCAGCATGGACCGGCCGCCGGAGCCGCAGCCCGACGTCAAGCAAATGCTCCACGACAAGCTCGATGCAGTGTTCGTCGCGACCTCACTGCCCCGCGGCGTCCGGGTCTCCCCGCCGCACCGCGATCCCCGTGGACAAGGCTGGACCGCTTGCGTCAGGGCGGAGCTCAATTCCGCGACCGGCAGTGCGTTGGGAACCCAGACCTACCGCATTACGATCGAGGAGGGCGAGATCGTCGACCGGCGCCGCGCCGGCGTCGGGGACAACTGCGCCGCCGAACGCTACGAGCCAGTTACAATGCGCGCCGCCGTCATGCCGCAACGTTGAGCTGGGCCTGAAACTGCTCGAAGGCCGAGATCGCGGCGGCGGCATAGATCAGCGACGGGCCGCCGCCAATGCGCGGATTTCATGGAGTTTCACGCGACGCAGCGTGCCGCGCTCGACCAGTCCTTCAGTGCGGGTGAAATCGAACTACCTCGTGTTTCGCGTGAATGCGACAATCGGGGAAACCGCCCGCGAGCGGAAAGGTTTGTTGCGATTTTCAGTTGCATATTGCAATCTATTCCGCACGCAACCAGAGAGGTGCGGTCATGGCGATCCACGCGCGCAGCAAGATTGCCCTGACGATATTGACCGTTCTCGTCACCTGTGTCCTTGGCTTCGCGGCAGAGCCCGCGAGCCGACTCCTGACGGGAGGCGAATACACCAAGCGGATCGAAGGACCCGCCGTCGACGTCTCCGGCGTCCTGTATGCGATGAACTTTGGCCATGACGGGGTCATCGGCAAACTCGGTCCCGGCGCGACCTCGTCCGTGCCCTTCGCCCCGCTTCCCAACGGCAGCATCGGCAGCGGCGCCCGCTTCGACCGCGCTGGGCGGCTGTACGTTGCCGATTTCAAAGCCCACAAGGTGCACGTCTTCGAACCTGGTCAAACGGTATCTAGTGTGTACTTCGACCCCCGCACGGACGATCCGACCGGCAAGTTCGATCAGCCTAACGATCTCGCAATGGCGGCCGACGGCACCATCTACGCCAGCGATCCCAAACGGTCGGACGGCACAGGCCGGATCTGGCGGATCACGCGCGGGGCGGACGGAAAGGCTCACGGCGAGTTGCTGACGTTCGGCAATCAACCCATGGGCGTAACCAACGGCATCGAGCTGAGCCCTGACGAAGCGACGCTCTATGTCGGCGAGTCCCGGACCAGTTCGAAGCGCGCACGCCTTCTGGCCTACCGCCTGCAAGACGGCAAGCTGGTCGAGCGCCGCCTGCTCAAGACATTCGACCGGTTCGATCTCGACGGGATGCGGACCGATATCGATGGCAAACTTTTCGCGGCGCGACCCGATGCGGGCACGGTGGCGGTTTTCGCTCCCGATGGCACTCCCTTGCCGGAAATCCGCTTGCTGAAAAAAGGTCCGACCAATCTTGCCTTCGGCGGCCCCGATGGAAAAACCGTGTTCGTCACCCAAAGCGAGGGTGAGCACGGATTCATCGAGACGTTCAGCGTCGACCGGCCTGGACGCGAGTTCTGTTTGCTGCGACCGCCGGGCTCCTGCTGAGGCGCGCCTCGCTCCCGGCACGGCGGGCACGGACCGCTGTGCTTCCATCCCTCAACGCCTTACGCTCGGACCAATCCCTATTTTGATCGTGGCTTCGCAGCCCGCGATCCGGCGTCAGGGCGGAGTTCAATTCGGCGACCGGCAGCGCGTTGGGAATCCAGGCCCACCGCAATCACGATCGAGGAGCGATCGTTGACCGGCGCGGCGTCGGCATCGAGGACAATCGCACGTCCGAACGCTTCGAGCCCGTACAACGATGAGCCCGCCATGACGCCGCGACGTTGAGCCCGAACTGCTCGAAGGCCGAGATCGCGTCGGTGGCAAACATCTCATGGTCAACAGTCCACTAACGCCACCGATCAAATCGTTACGCCGCGCCAACCGTCTTTTCCAATCTTCTTGCACTAGCCTCCTCGCATTCCGCCCCGCGGCGCGTCGAATGCGGGTGCCGGAGGTCGCGGACGGGGAAGCGGGCGTGGTCGGGATTGCTGACATCGTTTTGGGACGTCGCGCATCGGTCGCCGATGCCACCGATATCCGTGCGCATCAAACGGCGCCGGAGCGCGGCTTTCTGCCGCTCACCGAAGTTGACTCGGATGCGTGGGGCACACTGGCCGCACGGGCGATCGAGCCGAACGGCTATTATCTGCCCGCGTGGGAGCGTGCGGTGAATGCATCGGCCGACGGCCGCACCGGGACATCGGCGCTCTGCGCCTGGGACGATGCCTCGCCCACCACGCCGCTGGTCGGCCTGATGCCGGCGATCTCGATGCGCCAGGCCTATGGCATTCCCCTGCCCGCGCTGGTGAGCGGTCATCCCTATGGCACGCTGTGCACGCCACTGATCGACTGCGAGCGTCCCGAGACTGCCGTGGCCTCCTTGATGCGGGTGGCGCGTGAAGCCGGCGCGCGCGCGCTGATCCTGCGCGACGTCTCGCTCAAGGGCGCGGCGATGACGGCCATCACCGACGTGCTCGCCCGCGACGGGCTGCGCCCCCGCGTTCTGCAATCGCATCTGCGCGCGTGCCTCGATGCGACGCGCGATGCCGACGCGTTGCTGCTTGACGCGCTCGGGGCCAAGAAGCTGAAGGAGCTGCGCCGCCAGCGCAACCGGCTGGCCGACCACGGCGCCGTCACCTTCGAGGTGGCGCGATCGCCTGACGACGTCAGCGCCGCCACCGAAATCTTCCTGATGCTCGAAGCCAGCGGCTGGAAGGGCGCGCGCCGCACCGCGCTGATCCAGAGCGAGGGCGATGCCGCCTTCATCCGCCGCGCGACCCGGGCGCTGGCCGCCACCGGCCACTGCGAGATCGTGACCCTGCATGCCGGCGCCACGCCGGTCGCCTCCGGCGTCGTGCTGCGGCATCAGGATCGCGCTTTCTATTTCAAGATCGGCGTCGACGAGCGTTTCGCGAAATTCTCGCCGGGCGTCCAGCTCACGCTCGACCTGACGAAATACCTCTGTGATGATCCCGCGATTGCCTCGGCCGACTCCACCGCAAGTCCCGACCATCCGATGATCAATCCGATCTGGCGCGGGCGCCTTGCGATCGGCGATGCGCTGATTCCATTGCGGCGGAACGATCCGGTGGTTTCGCTGATCGAGACGGCGTTGCGGGCGCGGCTGGCTGCACTTGACTTGGCGCGCGCTGGCGTTCGGCTGATACGTGCGTGGCGACAGCGCTGAACTTCAAAGGTCCTCGTCCAAAATTTCTGCAAGCTTCGCCAAATGCCGCAGCAAGCCCGTCTTGAGAGGCCTGTTGCCATGAATCGGAACTGAAAGCCTGACGATGCTGCCAGTTTTGCCATAGATGTGATGACTGCCGGCAACACGAAGTAAGGTCCAGCCCCGCCGCTCGATGATCCGGGCAAAATCTCGGCCCGACAACGATTTCATGCAGGCAGTTCCAGCATCCGCTCGATACCGCCCGGTTCGGGTGGAGCAACATCAACTGAAAGGCACCCTTCGATCGCATCTTTGAGATTCTGCATCAGCTCTTCCATGCTGTCACCCTGCGTGGCGCAGCCCGGAATTGCGGGGACCTCGGCCCAGAACCCGCCCTCCTCCGCCTCATGCACGACAATCTTGATCTTCATTCCCATCTCCAGAAGGGCGTCGAGAGCAGCACGTCGGATAGTCGCGCGAAGACGCGCTAAACTCAACCCTACTCCGCCGCCTGCGCGTTGATCTCCTCCGACACCTGACGGATGGCGCGGGCCAGCATGTCCGCCGGCTGCGCGCCGGACACCGCGTATTTCTGCGCGAACACGAAGGTCGGCACGCCGGAGATGCCCTTGTCGGCAGCCTCCTGCGCATCGCCCGACACCAGTGCGACATCTTCATCGGTCGCAAGGCGTTTGCGCACGTCATCGGCATCGAGTCCGCAATCGGCCGCAGCCTGCACCAGCACCTCGGTCTCGGTGAGATCGCCGCCGTCGCGAAAATACAGCTCCATCAGCCGCTGCTTCATCTCGCCTGCCTTGCCTGCTGCCTCCGCCCAATGGATCAGGCGGTGACAATCGGTGGTGTTGGGCTGGCGCTTGACCAGATCGGGCCGGTAGACCAGCCCCTCCTCGCTCGCCGCCGCGACCACGCGTCCGGCAATGTTCTTGTAGGCCTCCACCGAACCGAATTTGGTGGTGAGATAGTCGTCGCGGCTGATGCCCTCGCGCGGCACCCAGGGATTGAGGAAGAACGGCCGCCAGTGGACCTCGACCGGCACGTCCGGCACCAGCGCCAGCGCATCCTCGATGCGGCGCTTTCCGATATAGCACCACGGGCAGACGACGTCGGAGACGATATCGATCTTGAGCGGCTTCTGGGTGCTCATGGGCACATCCTCCTGGTCAGACCGATAAAATAAGCCGGGCGTACCGCTGGAACAAGGAGGTCCTGCTGCCCTGACAGCTTTCTCCGCGCATTCCGTGCCTTGCTGAAGCCGACGGATATTGTTTCGCGACCGCGTTGATGCGGTCAGGTTCAACGTCGCGCCCCCCGCATCGTCCCAGAAATCAGTTGCGTTTCCGAAAGTTATCGCTGATGGATTGCGACCACATCAATGCTTGGCAACCGGTTATGAAATACGCCTTTCCAATCATTCGATCGATAGACGACATCGAGCGTCATCGCGACGCCGGACTGATCCATGAAGCTTTCAAGTGCGGCAGACGGAACAACGGGACGATCGTTTATGATTATGCCTACATGGACAACCATGTGTTTCCACCGATCGATAGCTCGGAATTCGCATCACTAGCGCGCGAATTGCGTGGCATCACATTTGATGCGGCCACCGGTGAGCTGCTGTCGCGGCCGTATCAGAAATTCTTCAATGCCGGAGAACGTGAGGAGGTCTTGGCTCAGCACATTCCATTCGACGATCCTCACCACGTGCTGGAGAAGCTCGACGGCTCCATGATTCACGCATTCACGGCCCCCGATGGCGATCTCGCCTTTGCGACTCGGTGGGGCGTCACCCCGATCTCGCGGCAGGCGTTTGAGTGGTATGCCGGCCGTGATGGCGGCGGTGCCGGCCGGGCAGCGCTGACTGATCTGGCCAAGAGCGGTTTCACCCCGATCTTTGAATGGACCTCGCCCGACAACATCGTCGTCGTTCGCCACGAACGACCAGCGCTGACGCTTACTGCGATCCGCCATCGCGAAACAGGAACTTACGTTGCCTATGACCAGCTACCTGGCCACGCCGCAGCCCTTCAAGTACCGCTCGTTGGGGCCAGTGGCACGGTCGGGCATTGGGAGCTTTTTGTCGAGCGAGCGGTGGCGGAAACCGAGGGCGAAGGGTACGTCATCCGCTTCGCCGATGGCCACATGCTCAAGATCAAGAATGCGATCTATGCTCGCGTCCACAAATTCAAGGCCAATCTGGCGAGAGAAAAGGACGCCGCCGAGATCGTGATTTCCGGAGCGCTCGACGACATGCTGCCGCATCTGACGACCGCAGAGCGGGCACTGCTCGAGAGCTATCGTGACCGCGTGTTCGCCCGACTGATGGAACACGCAACGCTGCTCGATTTGGCGGTGTCGCGCGCACGTTCCGAGATTGCGACGGATGATCCGCGCGAGCGGCAGAAGATCTTTTGGCTGAGCCACGCCGCCCCGCTCGGTGCGCCGCTGTCGGCCTTCGCGACGGATGTCTGGACCGGACGACGCGCAAGTTTCGCGGCGATCTCGGAAGGCGTTCTGAAGAATACGAGCACCAATGCGCGTTTTGAGACGATCGCAAGTTCTCTGGGCTTGCCGCGTCTGTCATTTGGGTTCGACGGCGATCAGTAGAAGCGGACGCCGATGTCAGACGACGACGGCCGCCATCGCCCGCATGGCGTCCGCGGTCTGCGCATCGGCGGGAAAGAAGGTTTCCAGCGCCAGTTCCGACAGCGTGATATCGACCGGTGTGCCGAACACCATCGTGGTGGAAAGGAAGCTCAGGACCTGCCCGTCGTGGCGCAGCTTGAGGGGGAGTGCGACGCTATCGGCGCCCAGCGGCATCGCCCGCGCCGGGATCGGATAGGCCTTCAGCTCCTCGTACAGCCTGATCAATTCGGGATCGGCGGTCGCCTCGCATTGCCGGTGCACCCGTTCCAGCAGATGCCCGCACCACTCAGTGAGATTGACCGTACGCGCCGCCAGCGCTTCGGGATGAAAGGCCAGACGCATGATGTTGACGGGCTGGCCGAGCAGTCGCGGCGGCACGTCCTTCAACAGCGGCGCCACCATGCGGTTCGCCGAGACCAGATTCCAGTGCCGGTCATAGGCCAGCGCCGGATTCGGCTCATGCGCCTTCAGCACCAGATCGATCGCGGCCCGCGCCGATGTCAGCGCCGGATCGTCGAGCGAGCGTTGCTGATAGGCCGGTGCAAATCCAGCCGCCACCAGCAGCACGTTGCGTTCCCGCAGGGGCACCGCGAGCCGTTCCGCCAGCTTCAGCACCATCTCGCGCGACGGCGCCGCGCGGCCGGTCTCGACGAAGCTGAGGTGACGCGCGGAGATCTCGGCATCGACAGCGAGATCGAGCTGGCTGAGATGACGGCGCTGCCGCCACTCGCGCAGGTGATCGCCGATGTGGATGGGTTTGGACCCGCTGCGGTCCGCGGAGACATGTCTGTTCATGCCGGAATATCTAGCATGCGAATTTCACCACTTCCATTACCTCCGACGTAATCGAATTGCACCGCGATCCGGATCATCTTCGTCATACAGGAGATGACCCATGCTGATGCTATCGCTGTTCCGCGCCGCTTCCACCGCCTTGCCCTGGTTGCTCAGGATGGCCACCCGGCTGGCGGCGAACGCCCTCAACATGCCCGAGCCCCTGGTGCATCACACCGGCGTTTACGTGTTCGTGCAGGTGCAGGCCGCGGAACACCGCGCCGCCAGGTCGCTCTGCCCGACCCGCCTCTTCCGTCAACTCCGCGCACTCACCCGCCGATCGGTGCCCTGATTGCAGATCAGAGCTCTGATCAAAACCCCGTCCACCCCACCCAAAGGAGACCTGCCATGATCCATCCATCCCTGTTGCTGCGCCGCGCGCTGCTGGCCGACGCCATCTTCAGCGGCACATCGGCCGTCGTACTGACACTCGGCGCCGGCGCGCTGGCGCAGCTCTTGAACCTGCCCGACGCCCTGCTGCGCGAGACCGGCCTGTTCCTGATCCTCTATGCGGCATTTGTCGGCTGGCTCGGCACGCGCCAGACCATGCCGAAGATGTGGGCTGCGATCGTCGTTGCCGGCAATGTCGCGTGGACGCTGCTCAGCTTCGCGCTTCTGTTCTCCGCTCTGGTCTCGCCTAACCTGCTCGGCGAGATCATGGTCGCGGCGCAGGCGGTTGCCACCGGCGTCTTTGCCGAACTGCAATATATGGGCCTGCGACGGAGCAACTCGGCCATGGCCGTGTAATCCCGACGACCCGCGCCAATGACTCGTCATGCCCGGCCTTGTGCCGGGCATCCACGTCTTTCCTTGTTGCCGCGCCAATATCGCCGCTTGAATCGCAGTGCCGTAGGGTGGGCAAAGGCGCACCTCGCGCCGCGCCCACCGCTTGCATGGAACGGTGGGCACGCGGACCTCGCGCGCGTTCGCGCGCCTCCGGCCGCCTTGCCCACCTGCGCACCCCCGCATCTCGCTCTTCGCTCAAGCCGGCTACTCGCTGGTGTTGTTTCCGATCATCAGCCAACCACCCTCGCTGACCGCTGAATTGAGCGCACCGTAAGCCGCACGCTGGACGCATCGCGATGGAAAGGCGATCATCGCGGACCCTTCATTTCGCCGTGCGAGCCCACGACATGGATACATCCTTTCTCTCCCGCGCGCCTTTCAATCTTGATGCCCGCGCTGTCGCCTGGGTTGAAACCACCTATCGCGCGCTGAGCTTGCAGGACAAGGTGGGCCAGCTCTTCATCCTGCTGTCGCGCGGCACCGAGCCCGACGAGTTCGAGCGGCTGCAGCGCCTGCGGCCGGGAGGGATCACCAGGTATTTCGGCCCCGATGGCGAGGCCGAGCGCGCCCGGATCGCGGCCGCGCAGGACGCCGCCGCGGTTCCCCTGCTGGTCAGCGCCGACCTCGAGGGCTCGCGCATGAGCCTGCCATTCGGCACGCAGCTGCCGAACCCGCTCGCGCTTGCAGCCATCGACGACCTGGAGGTGACCGCCGACATCTCGCGCATCATTGCGGAGGAGGCCGTCGCCATCGGCGTGAACTGGTCATTCACGCCGGTGATGGACATCAATCAGGCGTTCCGCAGCTCGATCGTCAGCACCCGCAGCTTCGGCGCCGATGTCGACACCATTCGCCGCCATGCGGTTGCGCACATCGAGACGCTGCAGCGACACGGGGTTGCCGCCACCGCCAAGCATTGGCCTGGCGAAGGCTACGACGATCGTGACCAGCACCTGGTGACCACGATCAATCCGCTGACGATGGCGGAGTGGGACGCGACCTTCGGCAGGCTCTACCGCAGCGCGATCGGCGCGGGCGTGCTCTCCATCATGTCGGCGCATATTGCCTTGCCGGCCTTCATCAGGGTCCAGTCATCCGATGCCGGTGTCGAAGCCTTCCGCCCGGCGTCCCTCAGCGGGCTGCTCAATATCGAGCTGCTTCGCCGGCAGCTCGGGTTCAACGGCCTGATCGTGTCCGACGCCAGCGAGATGGCCGGCGTCACCTCCTGGTGCCGGGCGCGCGCAGCCAAATGGCAGATCATCGCCGGCGGATGCGACATGATCCTGTTTTCGCGCGCGCCGGAACAAGACATGGCCGCCGTGCGTGCAGCCGTCGAGGACGGCTCCATTCCCGCGGAGAGATTCGAAGATGCGGTGTTGCGTGTCCTGGCCCTGAAGGCGACCCTCGGACTCCACGATGCGGCGTCCGTTCGGCCGTCCGGCGCGTTATCGCGCCCTTCCGATCGGACCATCGCGGAGGCGGCGCTGCGGCGGGCACCGACCCTGGTCAAGGACACCCAGCGGCTGCTGCCGATCAGCCCGCAACGGCACAAGCGCGTGCTGGTGATATCGGGAGGGATCATCAGTCCGCTCCACAGCCAGCCGTTCGACTTCAAGCTGCCGGACATGCTGGCCGCGGAAGGATTTGAGGTGACGGTTCAGACGCGCCAGCCCGTCGTCGATCCCGCGCGTTTCGATCTCGTGCTGTATCTGCTCGGCGAGGAAACGCTGCTGACCCGCGGCCGCGTTTTTCTCGATTGGGCGCGCCTCGGCGGCGATTTCGTCGGTGCCATGCGGCGCTATTGGCACGACATTCCGACCGCGATGATCTCCTTTGGGTATCCCTACCATCTCTACGACGCACCGCGCGTGCCGACCTACATCAATGCGTATTGCACGCTCGACGACATGCAGGCAGCCGTCGTGGATCTCCTCCTGGGGCGCTATCCTTGGAATCCGAACAGCCCGATCGACCCGTATTGTGGCCTGGAGGACGCAAGGTGGTAGCTGCTGGCGAACTTCGCCCGTCGTGGCGCCCCGTATGGCGGGTTAGCGAAGCGTGCCCGCGCCTTGCGCGGACCCGGCGGGCTCCAATCCGCCTACGAAGCAGGTTGCGCGTTGCGGATCGCGTGGCGCCGGATCAAGCCGAGGCGAGGCTCTCGCTCTCCGGCCTGGGCTTGGCCCCGGACTTGGCCTTGACCACAATCTCCGATTTCACCGCCCGGCCGTTGGCCAGCACTGATTTGCCGTTATGACCGTTGAGACGCTTGCCGTTGGTCCTGGCGCCGACAGCCTTTTGCGTCGGCTGCTTTTTCGACCCGGTCTGGCCCTCGGCCGGCTTCGCAGCAGCCTTTTGCGCCTTGCGCTCGGCCTTTTGCTTCAGGCGCAGCTTCTCCGCCCTCGCCTCGGCGCGCTGCTTCTTGCGCTTCTTCTCGCAGGCGGCGCATTTGCAGCCGATCGGCTTCAGGTAGGCCTTGAAATAGTCGGTGCCGTAATCGTAGTTGATTTCCTCGCCGGGCTCGATGTTCTTGATGGCGCGAATGAACACCTTGCGCTTGCGCGGCTTGACGTCGGACTCCGCGTTCGGCCTGCAGGCGTGATTGATGTAGCGCGCGACGTTCTTGCGGATCGAGCCGTCGATGGTCCAGCGGTCGTTCAATTCGAACAGGTATTTGTTCTCGATCGCATCGTCGGCCTTCTTCCGGGAATCCAGCAGCCGCCCGAAATAGCGGATGATCCGGGTGCCCTTCTTGATCGGCTTGGTGGCGAAAAGGCCCAATCCAGTGCGGGAGCGGCCGACGCGATAGGGCTTGTGCGGTGAGGTGGCAGGCATGATCCGTTGAATACTGGCGCGCTGGACGAAAGGACGGTGCAAGGCCGCCGTTCTAGGACGATTCCAGCTCGATGTCAGGCTTTTCCGGCACTTTCGGAGGAACCGTCCCCCATTTTCGTATGCCGAAAAAAGGACCAAGTTCCCGGGCATACTGCGGAGATGACAGAAACCCTGCAGATGTCACGCATCCCCACCGGGCTTGCCTTTACCCAGCTTGCTCTGGCGTTGACGACCCTGGTGGTCGCGACGTTTGGCGCCCAAGGGGCCACGCAACCGATCGTCATCAGCGCCCATAGCTCCACCGCCGCCGCGAATTGCTGGCCGATCGATGGCAGCAAGGAGGCCGCCGATAATGCGACGCGGGTCTGTCGCGGCAAGGCGAATTGGGTCGTTCTCATCAACAGGGACGATGGGCGTGAAACCGTCTCGGTCGGCCACAATCGCGTCGAGGCGGCCAAGGAGCCGGCCGCGCAGGCATCGTTCGGTCCGTTCAAGGTGGCCCTGCCCTCGATCGAATGGCGCACCGCGGGCAACAATCCCTTTGCCATCATCCAGCGCTGGCGCACGGCTGAGAGCGACACCAAGCCGATGCTGGTCGTGACCAAGCTGCCCCCGGGCGCGGTCTGTCCCGTCGCCTATGTCGACGCGGCGGCGAACCCGAATGCCGACGAACTGGCGCGCCAGGCCGCGGACCAGATCGCGCGCGATTTCAAATGCGGCACGGACCAGCCCAAGGTGCTCGGCAGCAGCGGCCGCACCGCGGAGTTCGCAACGAAGCGCTGACTACCCCCCGCCCGGCGGCCGTCCGATGGTCGACATCAACGTGGCGACCAGCAGGGTTTCGGCCTCGGTGCCCTCGGGGAGCCGGCACAGGATTTTGGTCAGGCGTCCGTCGAGCAGCAGGGTGCTGAAACCGTGGACCAGCGACCAGGCACGGGTCAGCGCACCGGCCTGTTCGAGCGTCAGCGTGTCCGTGGAGATTTGCTCATGGCGGGAATCGCCGATCCCCGCGGCGAAACCGGCGAACGAGGCGTCGGCCGCCTCGCGCAGCGACGGCCGTGTCATATCCAGACGCTCGGTCCGGAACATCAGCCCATACATGCCGGGATGCGCGCGCGCGTACCTGACATAGGCCTTGGCACTCGCCAGCCCCTTCTCCATCGGCATGCTCGCCGCGGCACGGGCCGCGTCCATCGCCGCACCGAAACGGCGGTAACCGATCGCCGCGAGTTCGCTGAGGAGCCCGGTGAGATCGCCGAAATGATGGGTCGGCGCGGCATGGGAGACCCCGGCCTCGCGCGCTACCGCGCGCAGGGTCAGCCCGGGCAGTCCGTCGCGCTCCAGCACCCGTTCGGCGGCTTCGAGCAGCGCGTCGCGCAAGGCGCCGTGGTGGTACGGGCTGTCGTTGCCCGGAGCAGCGGCGGCGATCGCGCGGCGGGGCCGGCCGGCTGACGCCAACGGCAAGCGCGGCGCGGCGCGGCGGGTGCGGGTTCTCTTCACGTCCGGCTTCTTCATATCCGCGCTTATAGAATGTCATTTTGACACTGTAAAGATTTTGCTTGACAGAAACGCGCGCGAGCTCTACAGACATCTTTACGATGTAAAGATAATGACGAGAGAGGAAACGCCATGCAGCAGGAAGCCCGTGCCGGTACCGAGCGGACCAATCTGGCCCCGATCCCGTTCGAATGCGACGCCCCCTTCCTGAAGATCTCGGGCGAGTTGCCGCGCGAGCTCAACGGCACGCTCTATCGCAACGGCCCCAATCCGCAATTCGATGCGCCCGGCGCGCACTGGTTCGTCGGCGACGGCATGCTGCACGCCTTCCATCTCGAGAACGGCCGCGCCAGCTATCGCAATCGCTGGGTCCGCACTCCCAAATGGCAGGCCGAGCATGATGCCGGCCGCGCGCTGTTCGGCGGCTTCGGCCGCAAGCTTCCGGATGCGCCGGCCGCCGTGCTCCCTGATGGCGGCGTCGCCAATACCAACATCGTCTTCCACGCCGGCCGCCTGCTGGCGCTGGAAGAAGCGCACCTGCCAACCGAGATCGAGCCGGGCACGCTGGCGACGCGCGGCACCTGCAACTACGGCAACCGCATCGCCGGCCCCGTCACCGCGCATCCGAAGATCGATCCGGTCACAGGCGAGATGGTGTTCTTCGGCTACAACGCCGCCGGCCCGCTGACACCGACATTGTCGTTCGGGTCGATCAGCGCTGCCGGCAACGTGACACGCTTCGAGCGTTTCGAGGCACCCTACGCCAGCATGGTGCATGACTTCATCGTCACCGAGAATCACCTGCTGTTTCCGATCCTGCCCCTGACGGGCAGCATGGAGCGCGCGACGAGCGGCAAGCCGCCCTACGCCTGGGAGCCCGACAAGGGCGCCTATATCGGCGTCATGAAGCGGAAGGGTCCGGCCAGCGACATGGTCTGGTTCCGCGCGGAAAGCTGCTACGTCTTCCATGTCATGAACGCGTGGGAGGACGGCAATCGCATCATCGCCGATGTCATGCAGTTCGAGGAGGCGCCGCTGTTCACCCATCCCGACGGCCGGCCCACCGATCCGGCGAAGTCGCGGGCGCGGTTGTGCCGCTGGACTTTCGACCTCGCCGGCAATACCGACCGCTTCAGCCAGGTCTATCTCGACGATCTGACCGGGGAATTCCCGCGCATCGACGACCGCCGCGCCGGATTGAAAAGCAACCACGGCTGGTATGCCTGCGCCAGCCCGGATCTGCCGATGTTCGGCGCGCTGTGCGGCATCGTCCATGTCGATGGAAGGGGCAAGCGTCTCGGCAACACCATCCTGCCCGCCGGCGACACCATCTCCGAACCGGTCTTCGTCGCGCGCGGCAGCGATGCCGCGGAAGGCGATGGCTGGCTGCTGGCGGCGGTCTGGCGTGCGCGGGAGAACCGCAGCGACCTCGCGGTGTTCAACGCCACCGACGTCGCCGCAGGCCCCGTGGCGCTGGTGCATCTCGGCCATCGCGTTCCCGACGGTTTTCACGGCAACTGGGTCGGGGCTGCGTAGGGATTGTTGCCGTCATTCCGGGGGCATCGCACAGCGATGCCCCCGGAATCTGATACGATCGAGATTCCCCGATGCGCAATTGCGCATCTGAGGTTCGCGCTGACGCGCGCCCTCAGCGACAAGCGCTCCGCGCTTGCGCGGGGAATGACGACGCGGATTGAAGCTTGGGAGACACTCATGCAATTGCCTTCGATCACCGCCGGCTATCTCGCCGTTCTCGCACTGCTCTATGCCGTACTGTCGGCGCAGGTGGTTCGGCTGCGGCTGAAGACCCGCACGGCCTTCAGCGATGGGGGCAGTATCGAACTTCGCAGCGCCATCCGCGCGCATGCGCATTTCGCCGAATACGTGCCGATCACCACGCTGATGGTCGCCATGCTGGAAATGTCAGGTGCTTCGGCGCTCCGCGTCCACCTGCTGATGGCCGCGCTGCTGCTGGCGCGGCTGCTCCACCCGGTCGGCATGTATGCCAAGCCGAACACGCTGCAGTTTCGCATCGGCCGGAGCGCCGGCATGACGATCACGACCGGCCTCCTGATCGTCTGCGCCCTGATGCTTCTGACACGGGCCTTTATGCCGGCGGGCTAGGTGGCAGCCGAGCAGAGCGAGACATTCCACGCCGACAAGCGCCGTGACGAGGAGCAGTCCTGAAAAGGCGGCATCAGCGCTGCGCTCGCGCAAGACATATCCGAGCGTGAGCAGCGGCCCGCTCCAGATCAGGCTGCCGATCAGCGTTGCCCCCAGAAAGTTCAGAATCGCAAGCTGGAGCACGCCGGCGGGAATCGAGAGATAGACGCGCACCGCCGGGATGGTCTGTCCCACCAGAGTGACCCAGAAATGATTGCGCGTGTAGGCGTCTGCCATCCGGTGATAAAGCACGGGCTTCAGGAACACGAATTGCCCAAATCGTCCGACCAGCCGCTCAATCCGCTTCTCGCCCAGAGCCAGACCGAGGCAATACCAGCCAACTGCGCCGAGCGTCGAACCGGTCGCTGTTGCCGCAACGGTCACCGCCAAATCGCATGGTCCCGATGCGGCGATCATGCCAAGCAGCACGAACACGACATAGGATGGCAGCACGGGAACAAGCTTTTCAGCCAGTGCAATCCCTGCAATTCCGACCGGTCCGGCTCCGGCCAGCAGGGTGATGAATGCCGGCAGATCCACGTCGTTCGACATCAGCGTCGATCCATCGCGCATGAATTGCTGCGCGTGATGCGGTAGACCGAGGCCGGCGGAACGTTGAGCAGCACGCGCCCCATGCAGTTCGCCTGCAGCCCGAGCCGATCGAGCAGCGCGCGCGGTATCGGACACTGCATGCCGTAGGTGAATTGATAGAAGGCGCCGCCGTCACGAAGATTGCCGAATGCGGCGGCGAGAATGGCACTGACCTTCTTCTCGGCAAAATTGAGCAGGGGCAGTCCGCTCACGACCGCGCCAAGCGGCGTCTCGAACAGGTCGTAGGACGCGATCCAGGCCGCATCCATCCAGAGCACGCGCGCCCTCGGGAAGCGGGTCTGAAGCCGCCTGACGAAATCCGACCCGTACTCGACCAAGGTGAGGTCGTGCTCCCTGACGCCGCGCGCCAACAAGGCCTGGGTAAAGACACCGGTGCCGGGACCCAGTTCCAGGACGGGGCCGGAGTCGCGGGTGATCTCACTCGTGATGAGACTTGCGAGATTAGCCCCCGACGGAGCAATCGCCCCCACGCGGCGGGGATTGAACGCAAGCGCGCGAAGAAACAACAAGACATCGTTTGTCGTCATGAGAACAAGTCACCCATCCAGTCGAACCACATCGCCGACGATCGTCGGACGGATGCGATATGAGGCATGGATGTTGTGCGAACATTGCGCGCCGTCGCATCGAAACAGAAATCCGGATCGCTCGATGAAAACTTGTCGTTTCCAGACTTTCCGACCTCATCCTGAGGAGCAAGCCTTCGCCTTCAAGGCGATGGCTTGCGTCTCGAAGGATGGCGGCTTGCACGGTCATCGCCCGCGGCCATCCTTCTCAAGGCGATACAAAGCATCGTCCGGAGACGCATCGCTGGTGCGATGCTCCTCAGGATGAAGTTCAAGCGTGACATCGATATGGTTCGAAACGCTAGGTGCCCACCGGCTTGAACACCATGTCGATGCGCGCGCCACCGGAGCGTCCCTCGCGAATCACGACCTCACCGCCATGCCGCCGGACGATCTCCTGGACGAGATTGAGGCCCAGCCCGGCGCCGCGATTGCGCCCGTTCAGCCGGTAGAACGGTTCGAACACGCGCTCGCGCTGCGGCGGCGGGATACCCGGTCCGTCATCCGTCACCGACAGCGTCGCCGGCCGGTCGACGCGGATCGCAATGAGTCCCCTGCGGCCGCCATATTGAATGGCGTTCTGAACCAGATTGGTGAGTGCCCGTTCCAGCGATCCCTGATCGCCTCGCACGCAGATTATTTCCGCCGCGGATTCGAACGACAGATCGTAGTCGGCGGCGATGGCGAGCGGCGCGAGGTCAGCAGCCACCTTTCTCCCGATGCCGACGATATCGACATCGGACAGCCGATCGAGCTGCAGATCGACGCGTTGCAGGTCCAGAAGCTGATCGGCCAGCGTGGCGAGACGCGCGACGTCCTCGAGCACGCGCGCCGCGTCAGGCCCGAGCGAAAGCGATTCAAGCCTGGTCTGCAGGATGGCGATCGGCGTGCGCAATTCATGCGCCGCATCGACGAGGAAGCGCTGGTGCCTCTCATAGCCTTCATCGAGCCGGCGCAGGGCATCGTTGACGGCCGATACCAGCGGAACGATTTCCAGGGGCACCGCCTGCAGCGACAGCTGGACGCCGCGCCTGTCGATGCCGATCTCCCCGGCCTGCGCCGCCGCGCGACCAAGACCGGCGAGGGTTCGGCGCACCACGATGGGCGTCACGACGAGGGTCGCCAGGGTCATCAGCACGACGATGGGCAAGACGACGCTGAGGAAGACGGTCGAGGTCGCAAGCGCGACGCGACGCCAGGACACCGCACCGCTCGCTCCGGTCAGAATCTGGACGTTGCCGGCGGGTGTATCGGTCCACTTCATCCGCGCTGTCGGGCGCGGCCCGTCGTCCATGGTCCAGCCGAGCCGCGCCTGACCGACACCATCGAGAGAGGCGCCGATGTCGGCATATTCGCGCGGCACCCGGCCTTGCGAAACGGAATGTCCGTCCCGGTCCCGGATCACGAACCAGACATTGGGATCCTGCCTGCGCCATCTGGCGATGGCGGGCGTTTCCGCGACCAGGATGCCGCCCGTCGCATCGCGCGTGATCGCCTCACGCAGCGCGTCGATCGTGTCGTCTTCCGGCTCGAGCGAGGTCAGGAATCCGGCGCCCCACAACGCCGCGACGATGAACAGAACCAGCAGCACCAGCATCGTGGCCTGCAGCACGACGAGCCGGCGCACCAGATGCCATCGCAATGAGGCCGGCTGGGCCTGCGTCATGACGAGCCCTTGAGCAGATAGCCCACGCCGCGAATGGCATGGATTTCAAGATCGGCCTGCGCCTCCGACAGCTTGCGGCGGAGCCGGGACACATGGGTGTCCAGCGCGTTCGACTGGATCTCGTCGTCGATGCTGTAGACCGCCTCCTCCAGGGACGACCGCGCAACAGTGCGGCCCATGCGCCGCAGCAAGGTCTCCAGCACCAGAAGTTCGCGGCGCGGCAGATCCAGCGGCTGGCCGGCGACGCTGGCTTCCCGATTGCCGAGATCGAACGACAGCCGGCCAAGCCTCACCGTTTCGGATGACAGATCCGGCGGACGGCGGAGCACCGCACGCAATCGCGCCAGCAGCTCTTCGACGGCAAACGGCTTGCCGAGATAATCATCGGCGCCGCCGTCCAGCCCCGCCACGCGATCGGCCAGTTCACCGCGGGCCGTGAGCACGATCACGGGAACACTGACGCCTTTGATGCGCAATTTGGGGATGAGGCTCAGCCCATCGCCATCGGGCAACTGGCGATCGAGCAGGATGGCGTCATAGGCGTTGCAGGTAACCGCCTCTTCGGCGTCGGCCAGGGTCGCGATCAGGTCGACCACCATGTCGTACCGCTTCAGGGCGGCCGCGAGCGCCGTGGCCATGTCCGGCTCATCTTCCACCAGCAAAACGCGCAAGATTCCGTCCTCGGGACCCATGATCGGGCGTCACCGGTACAGCAGGAACATTGCGGCAAGGTTGCGGGCTTACAACCGCGGCCCCCGGAGTTCCTGCGCAGCAAGCCACCTCCGACAACGCAATCAACCGGAAGACATCTTAAGCACTTGAATTACCGTGGATTTCATCTCCTTCACTTAATTTTGACGTTGTAAAGATTGAGCTTGACCCAAACCCGCTTTGCCCATATTGATCTTGACGATGTAAAGATTAGCCCGAGAGACTGGTTCTCATGACGCTCTTCCTGATCCTCGCGCCGTATGGCGTGTTCAGTTTCCTGATGTTCGCGACGTCAGCGACGGTCAGCCTGTTTGCCGCAGCCGGGGCCTGCGTCATTGCGATCGCGGCTGATGCGGTCCGCGGCCGTTCGCTCAAAATCCTGGGCGCTGGCTCGGCGGTGCTGTTCGCCGGACTCGGCCTCTGTCTGCTGGCTTGGCAACCGACGTGGAGCAATTCCGTGGTCGGCCTCGCTGTCGACGCCGGCATGTTCACGCTCTCGCTCGGCTCGATGCTCGCCCGCCGCCCCTTCACACTGCAATATGCGATCGAGGCCGTTCCCGCCGAGACCGCGGCGATGCCCGGGTTTGTGCGCGCCAACTACACCATCACCGGCGCCTGGACCGCGGCGATGCTCCTGATGCTGGCGGCCAACGTGGCGATGCTCTATGTGCCGGGACTGCCGTTCTGGGCCGGTCTTGCGATCGCCTTTGCGGCCCGCAACAGTGCGCTTTACTTCACCAAATGGTATCCGGAATATCGGCGTATCAAGTATGGGCAGGCTTCGGCTGCAGCCAGATCCTGATGACTGACCGAGGTTTGAGGCCGTAAACTCATCGATGCACGACTGATCCGGAAGAACCGCGTAAAGCTGGACCTCATGGAACTGGACCTGCAGAACATCGGCACCAATGGCATCCACCTCCGTGTGGCGTTGGCGGGACAAGGCCCCCTCGTCATATTGATCCACGGCTTTCCCGAGAGCTGGTATTCATGGCGCCACCAAATTCCGGTGCTGGCGAAGGCCGGCTATCGGGTTGCCGCGCCGGACCTGCGCGGCTATGGCGGCAGCGACAAACCTCACGCCATCGAAGCCTACGCGATCCAGCCAATGTCCTCCGATATCGATGGGCTGATTGCGTCGCTCGGCGCGGAACGGGCCGTTGTGATCGGTCATGACTGGGGCGCGGCGATTGCCTACGGCACGGCCTTGTTTCACCCCGAGCGCGTGCGTGCCGTGGCCGGGCTCAGCGTGCCGCATCTCGGCCGTGGGCCGATGCCGGGCGTCGAACTGTTCCGCAAGATCTACAAGGATCGCTTCTTCTATCAGCTGTATTTTCAGGAGCCCGGTGTGGCCGAGGCCGAACTGGAAGCCGATGTCCGGACCAGCCTGCGCAAGATCTACTATTCGAGTTCGGGCGAAGGGCAAAAGGTGGGTGCCAGGATCGAAAGTCCGGCAGGGCCGGGATTTCTCGACCGCCTGATCGATCCGGATTCGTTTCCGCCCTGGCTGACCGGGGCCGATCTCGACTACGTTGTCGGTCAATTTCGTGACAGCGGCTTCCGCGGCCCGCTCAATCGCTATCGCAACTCCGAACGCGATTTTGAACAGCTGGCGGCCTTCGACGGCAAACTCATCGCGCAGCCGGCCGCCTTCCTGGCCGGCAGCCTCGATAGCGTCCTGCGCATGATACCCGGCGTCGATATGGTCGAATTGATGCGCAAGCAGTTCACTGATCTGCGCTACGTCAAGCTGTTCGAGGATGCCGGCCACTGGCTGCAGCAGGAGCGGCCGGCCGAAGTCAACGCGGCGCTCCTCGAGTTTCTGCGCGACCTTCCGTCGTGTTCACCCGCGTGAGCAGATCTGCTACCTCGCGCCCAACTGTTTCCGTCGAGCCAAATCGGGTACGAAATCACGGACAAGGATGAAACCAGCATGAAGAACGTCTTTGCAAGACTAGCGACCGACTTCCTCTCGGCCATCGTCTTCCTGGTGGTCTATTTCGCAACCGACAGCGTCGTGCTGGCGACGTCGGTCGCGATCGCGGGCGCGGTTGGACAGGTCATCCATGCCCGGATCAAGGGGACGCCGCTCAGCTTCATGACCTGGGCGAGCCTCGCGCTGGTGATCCTGCTCGGCAGCATCACGCTGTTGACGAACGATCCGCGCTTCGTGCTGGCGAAGCCCGCCATCGCCCATTTTGCGATCGGCGTCATCATGCTCAAGCGCGGGTGGATGCTGCGCTACGTGCCGCCCATCGTCGCGGACAACGTGCCGGACTATGTCACGATCGCCGGCTATGCATGGTCAGCGCTGATGTTCGCCCTCGGTGCGGGCACCATCGCGGTTGCGATGACCGGCGACATCAAGCTATGGGCGTTTTACATATCCGCCGTGGCTGGCGGCACCAAGATCGCGGCCTTTGCCCTGCAATATGTCGTGTTTCGCATCATCATCACGAGCCGGATCCGTGCCAGCCGCGCTTGATCAGCCTTTTCAAGCCGTGAGCCGCGGGGATCGTTGTTCTCCCTGCGCGAGATGCGCTATATCCGGCCGCACCATGATGGAATTCCAGAACCATTCCGGTTTTGCGAAGATCTGCTGAGGAGACGATAATGGCCGTGGACGGAAACTGGAACATCACCATGAGCACCCCGATGGGCGAGCGCAACGCGACGCTCAGCGTCGCAAGCTCGGGGTCCACGCTGACGGGCACCCAGGCCGCCGACGGCAATTCCGGCGAAATCTTCGACGGCACGGTCAACGGCGACGACGTCGCCTGGAAGATCTCGATCACCAATCCGATGCCGCTGACCCTGGAATTCACCGGCAAGGTGGCGGGCGACAGCATATCAGGCGAAATGGGCATCGGCCCGATGGGCAGCTTCCCCTTCACCGGCAAGCGGGCGTAGGGAACGCCATTCCCGCGCGACGTACGCGCTGTCATTCCGGGGCGCGCGATAGCGCCCCGGAATGGCGACCCTCCTGCGGCTAAGACTTCCTTCACCCCAGATTCGATTCATGAAGGATTGCTGCGCAGGGATGCCGCCAGACCTGCCGGGCCGGCCGAATTTCAGGGGCGGATCGGTATCCGGTTAACCTAGCGTTGCACAGATCCCGCTACTCTCCCGCACCAGAGGGAATTCCATCCGGTGAAGGGAAACAATGCGCATGGCCCACAGTCGCTCCGTGTCCGAGCACGGCCTCAATCTGTTCCTGGTCGGATTTCTGGTACTATTCCTCGAGCTCGCGAGCATTCGCTGGTTCTCGGCCAATGTCGTATTCCTGCAATTCTTCACCAACGTGGTCCTGCTCGCCTCCTTCCTGGGCATGTCCTGCGGGTGCCTTGCGGCGCGCCAGCGGTTCGACTGGTTCCGGTGGTTTCCGCTGATCGCAGCCGGAAGTTTTGCGGCCGCGCGGTTCACCTTCATGCTCTACAGTTTCTGGAAGGGTTTTGCGGTCGACGTCGGCAACCAGAATTCGCCGCAGGAGGTGTTTTTCGGCACCGAATTCCGTGATCCGGATATGGCCCGGTTCGTGATCCCGATCGAATGGATCGCAGGCCTGTTCTTCGTGCTCATCGCGCTGATGTTCGTCGGCCTCGGCCAGATGCTCGGCCGGTCCTTCGACGCCTATCCCGACCGGATCAAGGGCTATTCGCTCAATATCGGCGGCAGCCTTGCCGGCATCGCCGGCTTCTCCGCGCTGTCCTTCCTGCAGGCGCCACCTGCCGTCTGGCTGCTGATCGTCACGGCTGGCGTCGCCTATCTGCTGTACCGGGATGGCGCGCTCACGCCGGTCCGTGGCGCCGCGCTTCTCCTGGTCATCGTGTTGACCGCCATTCCAACCCAAACGTCCAAGCTGCACGACATCCGCTGGTCGCCCTATTATGCGGTCGACCACAACAGTGAAAACAACGATATCCACGTCAACAATCTGGGTCATCAGCGGATGATCCCGTTCGAGGAGAGTGGCTCGATGTATTCGCTGATTCACCTCCTGCAGAAGCGCAGCGGCGGCGCGCCGTTCGACGATGTCATGGTGATCGGCGCCGGCTCCGGCAACGATCTGTCGCACGCGCTGCGCCACGGGGTGAGGCGCATCGACGCGGTGGAGATCGATCCCGTCATCCAGGACATCGGCATTCATCATCATCCGAACCAGCCCTATTCGGACCCGCGCGTCGTGCGCCACCTGGATGACGGACGGCACTTCCTGCGCACGACCGAACAGAAATACGACCTCGTCGTCTACGCGCTGGTCGACTCGCTGATCCTGCACTCGGGCTACGCCAATATTCGCCTCGAGAGCTATTTGTTCACCGAGCAGGCCTTTGCCGATGTCCGCCGCGTGCTGAAGCCGGGCGGCGTCTTCGTGATGTACAACTACTATCGCCAGGGCTGGATCGTGCAGCGCGTCGCGGCGATGGCCGCGCAGGTGTTTGGCTGTGAACCGCTGGTGCTGCCGGTGCCGTACCAGGAAACGCTGAGAGGTTCCGAGCTGGCAGAGTTCGCGACCGTCATTGCCGGCTGCAACCAGCGCATCCCGCTTGCCTTCAAGCAGCACGGAACGTTCTGGTTGAACTCGCTGCCACAGGAAAACCTCGGGGCCGACGGGTTCGATGGGCCGCCCAAATCCTCGACGCGTGGCACATGGGAGCCGATCGCGCCGACCAGGCTGATCGTCGACCAGGCGTCGTCCACGCAGCCGACCACCGACGACTGGCCGTTCCTCTACGTCAAGGACCGGCTGGTCCCCGATCTGACCGTCCGCTCGATGGGGATGCTGGGCGGGCTCGGCATCGCGATGGTGCTGCTGTTCATGCCCAAGGGAAGCCCCAAGGGAAGCGGCGGCCTGCGCATCAATGTCAGGATGTTCTTCCTTGGCGCCGCCTTCATGCTGCTTGAAACCAAGGCGGTGGTGCAGATGGCGCTCCTGTTCGGCAGCACATGGCTGGTCAATTCGGCCGTGTTCTTCAGCGCACTGGTGCTGATCCTGTGCGCCAACATCTATGTGCTCAAAGTGCCCTCGGCCCGACTCAACCTGCCCTATGCGGCGCTGCTCGCGTCTCTCGCGGTCTCGGCGCTGGTGCCCCTCGACATCTTCCTGAGCGGCGGCATCGTATGGCGCTACGTCCTGCCCTGTCTGCTCGCGCTGGGGCCGATGTTCTTCGCGGGCATCATCTTCGCGCGGTCGTTCCGCGATGAGCCCCATCCGGAGCATGCATTCGGTTCGAACATCGCGGGATCGATGATCGGCGGACTCGCGGAGCAGTTCTCGACGCTGCTCGGCTTCCAGCATCTGCTGATCCTGGCGATCGGCTTCTACCTGCTGTCGACCTGGACGCCGACGCTACGGGTGAGATTGAGCCCGGCGGAGTGAGCGCGCCGGACGCTCAAGGTGAGGCGCGGGGCGACCGCGCGTCACCATCCAGGTCTCGGCGGTGATTCTAGCCGGGCCGGCGGGGCACGATTCCGATCGGGTTGAAGGTGTAAACCGCTTCACCATGCTGGTTGTAGGCGGTCCATTTGATCCGAACGATGCCTTGCGGCTTGGTTCGCGACGGGACCAGTTCCACCACCTCGCCCTCGAGGTGGAGGGTATCGCCGGGCCGCACCGGCTTCATCCAGCGCAGATCGTCGACGCCAAGACCCAACAGTGGATGCGGCCCGAACGGCCGGACCTGAACCGCAAGGTTCATGGCGATCGCGGCCGTGTGCCATCCCGAAGCGGCAAGCCCCTTGAACGCCGTGTTCTCGGCAGCGGCTTCGTCCAGATGAAACGGCTGCGGATCGAATTCCGACGCGAACCGTTTGATATCTTCACGCGAGACCGTCGCCTCACCGCTCCTGAAGCGCATCCCGATCTTCAGGTCGTCGAACCATTCGATCATGTTGTGCTCTGCTCAGGACCTTCGAAGGAAGGCAACAACGCGCTTCAAGCGCCTATCCCAGATTCAATTCCTTGAAGAAGTCATTGCCCTTGTCGTCGATGATGATGAAGGCCGGGAAGTCCACGACATCGATGCGCCAGATCGCCTCCATGCCGAGTTCGGGATATTCCACCACCTCGACCTTCTTGATGCAGTGCTCCGCAAGGTTCGCTGCCGCCCCGCCGATCGAGCCGAGATAGAAGCCTCCATGCTTCTTGCAGGCGTCGCGCACCGCCGGCGCGCGGTTGCCCTTGGCCACCATCACCATCGAGCCGCCGGCCGCCTGGAACTGGTCGACGAAGGAATCCATCCGACCCGCCGTGGTCGGGCCGAACGCGCCGGAGGCATAGCCGTCCGGGGTCTTGGCGGGACCGGCGTAATAGACCGGATGGTTCTTGAAGTAGTCCGGCAGCGGCTCGCCCTTTTCCAGCCGCTCGCGCAGCTTGGCATGGGCGGAATCGCGCGCCACGATCATGGTGCCGGTCATCGACACCCGGGTCTTGATCGGGTGCTTCGAGAGCGTCGCAAGAATGTCCGGCATCGGCTGGTTGAGGTCGATCTTGACCACCTCGCCGTCCAGCGCCTGCTCGACCGCCGGGAGATATTGCGCCGGATTATGCTCGAGTTCTTCGAGATAGACGCCGTCTTTGGTGATCTTGCCCAGCACCTGGCGGTCCGCCGAGCAGGACACGCCGAGCCCGATCGGCAGGCTTGCGCCATGGCGCGGCATCCGGATGACGCGGACGTCGTGGCAGAAATACTTGCCGCCGAACTGCGCGCCCACACCCAGGCTTTGCGTCATCTTCTGGATCTCCTGCTCCATCTCGAGATCGCGGAAGGCGTTGCCGTCAGGCGAACCATGGGTGGGGAGAGCATCGAGATAGCGGGCGGAGGCGAGTTTCACCGTCTTCATGCAGAGCTCGGCCGAGGTGCCGCCGATCACGATCGCCAGATGGTAGGGCGGGCACGCCGCGGTGCCCAAGGTCAGCACCTTCTCCTTGAGGAACGCCAGCAGGCGGTCCCTGGTCAGAACCGACGGCGTCGCCTGGAACAGAAAGCTCTTGTTGGCGGAGCCGCCGCCCTTGGCCATGAACATGAACTTGTAGGCGTCGTCACCCTCGGCGTAGATCTCGCACTGCGCCGGCATGTTGTTGGCGGTGTTCTTCTCCTCATACATCGACAGCGGCGCGACCTGCGAATAGCGCAGGTTGCGGCGCAAATAGGCATCGCGCGCGCCCTCGCTGAGCGCCGCCTCGTCCTCGCCGTCGCTGATGACGTTGCAGCCCTTCTTGCCCATGATGATCGCGGTGCCGGTGTCCTGGCACATCGGCAGCACGCCGCCGGCGGCGATGTTGGCGTTCTTGAGGAAATCCAGCGCCACGAACTTGTCGTTGGGGCTGGCTTCCGCATCATCGAGGATGTTGCGCAACTGCTTCAGGTGACCGGGGCGCAGATAATGGTTGATCTCGCCGAATGCGGCCTCCGAGAGCGCCCGCAGCGCCTCGCGCGAGACCACCAGCATGTCCTTGCCCAGCACCGTCTCGACGCGGACGCCCTCGCTGGTGACCTTCTTGTAAGGCGTGGTGTCGGGCCCGAGCGGAAACAGGGGCGTGTGCTTGTAGGGCGGGACGGGCTTCTGCTGGTCGGGAAAGGCGGTGGGGGCGTTCATGGGGGGCTCGCGGTGTTGAGGTCTGTCTGCTAGCTAGCGCGGCGAAAACAACAGAAGGCTAAGAAATGCCACCCGAAGTTGCTGGCTCGCCCGATCGAAGCGACCCAGCGCAGCCCTTGCCTCTGCAATCGCAAGAACCGCGTCCGATCTGTTCATCCGAACCATAACATCATAGTCCGCCGTGTGTCGCTTTATCTGAAGCGCCACGACGGCCGCTGCAAACTCTGCAATATCGACACCAAAGCCTCCGGGAGGAGCGTAGGGTCTGAAGTTACTCGAGAGCGTCGTTTTCTGGACTTCTTTGCACAACTCTCGCAGCCATTTGTGATCGACACTCCGATAAAGCAAGCCGTATCTGCTTTCGTCACGATTGGTCAGGCCCACAAATTGATCAGCGGCGGCGGTGACGGTGGCATGAAAAATCGCGTAATATGCCGCGGAAATTGCACGCCTGATGTCAACTTGGCGCGGGCGTCCTGTCTGGGGCGTGATGAGTTTGTCGGCTTGCTCAAACAGATGCTCTGGATTAATCGCCACCGGCCTCGAGCTCTTCCTTGGTGGCATATTCCACGATCGCCAATCGCTCGTCGCCTTCGCGACGTAGCCGGTTCTGAATATCAACGAGCGTATCAAGGACCGCGTCGCCCTTGATTTTCGATTCAGAGCCAGATTTGATCACAATCGTGATCCGCAGCGCGTCATGTCCTTCCAAATCGATCGCCGGACTACTCGAAACTGACGTAACGTTTGTGCTGGTCAAGTTCGCGCTGGCAACTTCTTGCGCGATCTCTCTGATTCTTTTTTCATTCAGCATAGCGAGCCCATTCCATAGCAAGCATCGCCCACATTCTGAGCCCCATCACCTACTAGAGTCCCAAGGCAAAGATATCGACCCTCCTTCTAATATACCACGGCTTTCGGGATGAGAAAGCCCGCCCTTGCGCCATTTGCGCCGGCGCGCTTCAATGCCTTCAAAAGGGGCATCGAAAATGACATTGAAAACCGGATTTCGCGGAGCGGTCTTCCTCGCCGCCGCGCTTGTCGCATCAGGCATGTTGACCGCCTCGCCCGCGCGCGCCGATCGCTGCGACGATCTCGCCGGCCAGCTCAAGAACCAGATCGACGGCCTGCGGATCGGGCAGACTGCCGCGGGGGTGATCTATCTGGCGCATCCCAATGCGCGCGAGATCACGCTCGGCTGCCCGTCGCGCAATTTCTCCAACCAGATCTTCGCCAAGGCCGATCGCAAGCCGTCGCCGGCCTTCATCGATCTCATCGCCAGCGCATCGGCGATCATCTTCACTTTGCCGAAGGACGCCATGCTCAAGGGCACCACGAACTGCATCAAGCGGACGGGAATTCTGCGCGGCGACGATGTCTCGATCCGCTACCGCCGCCTCGACATGCGCTGCATGCGGACCACGACGGAATCCTCGATCACGATCTCGCGCGGCACCGACCAATAGAAACGCCCCGTAGCTTTACGAACCGCTTTTCGCGAATGTCTGAGCCGGTTGTTCACCACACCACGAGAGCCGTCGTTGGTTCCGATCGCAGCGATTGCCGGCTCTAACTTTCTGTTCCGACGTGTTTTCCCGACGCGAACGGGCGCTCACCTCGGCCTGGAAACGCCTTGCGGGCCGTGGATTCATTACAATTTGAACGGTCGCTTTCATCTCGCGTAGGTGCAAAAGCGTCAAGGTGACCTTGCGATCTGAAGTTCGCGAGCCGTTTCACATCCGCTTTGCGCGAACTTCGGCGAGCAGAGCGCACGATGCCGCTTTTCGATGTGACGCTCCCGGTCGAATGCGCCGCCCGCGGCACCGACAACATCTGAGGACCAAGCCATGGCCGTTTCAAGCGTAGGTTCAAGCGTTCCGCCAACGCCACCGCCTCAGGTCAGCGCGCCTCCAACGCCGCCGCCGGTCAAGAACGACAACGACAGCGACGATCGCAACTCCGTGGCGCCGAAGGCCCCCCTGCCGCCCGGACAGGGCACACGAATAGACCAGCTCGCCTGAGACCCCCTCAGCCAGGGCGCCTTCAAACGGGCTCCGCCGTGACGGTGCCGATGCGCTCGGCTATCCGGCTCCAGCCCGGGCTCATCGCCTCATAGGCGAAACGGTCGTGCGGCAGCACGAATCCGTCGTGCACCATTTTCAGTTGCGTGCCGCCTTCGACCGGCGTCAGCGTCCAGGTCACGGTGGTATCGATCCGGGAGCCCTTCTCAGGATCGGAATCCGAGCCGCCTTTCCACGAATAGCGCAGCAGATGCGGCGGTTCGCACGCCAGCACCTCGCAGTCCACGACGCCGTCCCAGGTTCCCATGGGCCGGGTGCGAAAATTGAATCGATGACCGATCTCGGCCACGAAATCGTTCGGCATCAGCCATGTCGCGATCAAATCGCTGGTCGTCAGTGTGCGCCAGATCTTCTCCGGTGGATAAGGCAGGACCTTTTCGACCGTGATCGTATGGGTCTCACTCATCACTCCGTCTCCTTCAGCAGTTTCTCGAGATTGTCGAAGCGCTCGTGCCAGAACGCCTGGTAGTGGCCGAGCCAGTCGATCAGCGGCCCCAGCCCCTTCGGTGCAATGCGATAGTGGATCTGGCGGCCGTCGCGCCGCTCGGTGACGAGGCCCGCCTCGCGCAGCGCACGCAGATGCTGCGACACCGCCGGCTGCGACACCCGCGAGCCGCGCACGAGGCCGGTCGCAGCCACCTCCCCCTCCCGCGCGATCCGTTCGAACACCGCCCGTCGCGTGGGATCCGCGAGGGTCTTCATGACGGTTGTCAGCTGGGCGGCAGAGATCATGAAAACATATAAGTAAATACTTATACGTTTGTCAAATGCATCTCGCGCCGCATCGAACCTGCAGCGATGGTCCGCGATCGGTCTGCTCGAATCAGCTAGGCGTCCAGCGCCTTGTAGTGCCGGAAGATGCCGTCCTCGTTGAAGGCGATCCGCCGTTCGCTTGCGAGATAGGCCTTGATGTTCGGCCGCGCCGCGACGCGGTCGTGCAGGTCGATCAGGCCGGGGACCTGGCGCTCGAACCCGCCCATGCGCTTCGGAAAAGCGTAACGCAGCCCCGCCACGATCTGAAACAGCGAGAGGTCGACGTAGGTGATGCGGCGTCCGGTGAGATAGGCGCTGCCGCCATCGCGCAGCAGCCCCTCGAAGTAGCCGAGATATTTCGGAACCCGCTCCTTCCAGAATTCCTCAGTCCGCCGTTTCGCGGCTGCCTTCTGGTCCTCGTAATAGAGGCTGGAGCCCAGCGGATGATGGGTATCGTGAATTTCCAGCACCAGATCAGTGACCGTCAGTTGCAGTTGGTGCACCCACAGTCGCGCTCCTTCGGCTTTCGGCGCAAGGCCGTGACGGCCACCGAGATAGAACAGGATGTTCGCGGTCTGCCCGATGACGAGCTTGCCCGCCTTCAGGAACGGCGGCGCGAACGGAGGCGTTCCGCGCGACGGCTTCATCATCCGCATCATCGCAGCCGTGCCGCCGGCACCGCGCGCCACATCGACATAATCGGCGCCCGCCTCCTCCAACGCGAGGCGAACATATTCGCCACGGCCCTGGATCTCCGGCCAGTAATAGAGTTCGTATTTCATCTGCATACCCCGGTTCCGTCGGCGCGATCTCTGACCTGGCGTCTCGTTGGGCGCGCTCGCCAACCCACCGAAAGGTCTCAACAGGCAACTTATTCACGCAAGCCGGTCATCAAATCTCAACGCTAATTCGCAAACCCCCGCCCCCGGCGACAGGCACCCACGTACCGACCATACAGCCGTTAACCCGCCGGCATCTAGGATCGCGCGAGATCAAGGACGGATCTCGGCATGGCGGACCAATCCCTCGTTTACCATCTTGGTTTGATGCTGGTTGCGAGTTCCGTCTGCCTGCTCGGCAGCTGGGTCGGCATGCGCCATTTCGCGCGCGCCCGCGCCACCGAAGGGTCGATGCGGCAAGGCTGGCTGTTCATGGCGTCAGTCGGCACCGGCGTCGCCCTGTGGGCGTCCACCCTGATCTCGATTCTGGCGCTCGCCCCATCCCTGCGCAGCGCCTTCGAACCGGTCGCGGCCACAGCCGCGCTCCTGATCGCGATCCTCTCCTGCGTGGTCGGATTTGATCTCGGCAGGCGTCATTTCAGGCTCGCGCCGGAGGTTGGCGGGCTGGTCATGGGTATCGGTATCCTCGACGTACATTTCCTTGGCCTCGACGCCTGGCAGGTCGCGGGGACCATCGCCTGGAACAGATGGGGCATCGCGGTCACGCTGCTGCTCGGGCTGGCGCTCGGCGCGCTCGCGATCAACAGGGCCAATCGTCCGGTGACGCGCTGGTGCCGGCACGGCGCCGCGGTGACGCTGGCGCTGCTGGTCTGCGCGCTCCACGCCGCGCTGGCGGCCTCGGCCACGCTGGCTCCGGACGCGGCGGTGGAGCTGCCGAGAGATCTGGTCCCCTCCGGCATGCTCGGCTTTGCCGCGATCGGCGCCGTCCTTCTGGTGATGGGCAGCGGGGTCTCGACCTATCTGATCGATCTGCGCGCGCGCACGGAATCGGCCGACCGCATTCATCAGCTCTCCTTCAACGACACCATGACCGGCCTGCCCAACCGGATCGCGTTCAACGAACGGCTCGCCTTCGACGCCGCCGAGGCGCACGAAAAGGCCCACAGGCTGGCGGTCCTCGCCATCGATCTCGACGGCTTCAAGGACATCAACGACCTGTTCGGCCACGGCGCCGGCGATCTCGTGCTGATCGAGGTCGCCGACAGGATGCGCAAGGTGCTGCGATCAAGTGAGTTCCTTGCGCGCCAGAGCGGCGATGAATTCCTCGGGCTGCAGACGTCGAGCGATCACCCGCAGGCCGCGCTGGGCTTCGCCGAGCGCATCGCGGACGTCTTTGCCAGGCCATTCCAGATCGGGGATCAACCGGTCTCCCTCACCGCCTCGATCGGCTACTCGATCTTTCCGATCGACACGCCGGAGCGTGACCAGGCGCTCAGCAACGCCAAGCTCGCGATGAACAGGGGCAAGCGCAAGCAACGCGGCGCGATCTCGCAGTATCGCCCCGACATGGATGGCCAGGCGCGCACCCGGCGCGCGCTCGCCCGCGACCTGCAATGCGCGGTGGAACGCGGCGAATTGCTACTGCACTATCAACTTCAGGCCTCGCTGCATGACGGCGCGATCCGCGGCGCCGAGGCCCTGATGCGATGGCGGCATCCGCGACGCGGCATGATTTCGCCGGCCGAATTCATCCCGCTCGCCGAGGAAACCGAAGCGATCGTCGCCATGGGCGAATGGGCGCTGCGGACCGCCTGCCGCGACGCGGCCGACGGACACATTCCGGGCACGGTGGCGGTCAACCTCTCGCCGGTGCAGTTCAGCCGGGAAAATCTGGCCGAGACCATTCACCGTATCCTGCTGGAAACCGGCCTCTCGCCGCAGCGGCTGGAGGTCGAGGTGACGGAATCGACGATCATGTCCGACCAGTCCCAAGGCCTGCACATCCTGCGCCGGCTGAAGGCCATGGGCATCTCGGTGGCGATGGATGACTTCGGCACCGGCTATTCGTCGCTCTCGACCCTGCACGCCTTCCCGTTCGACAAGATCAAGCTCGACCAGTCGTTCGTGAAGCGGCTGCCGAATGACGCCGCCGCGGCGGCAATCGTGCGCACGGTGCTGGCGCTGGGACGCAGCCTGGGAAGACCGATTCTCGCCGAGGGCATCGAGACGGAGGCGCAATGGCGTTTCCTCGCGGACGAAGGCTGCGCCAGTGGCCAGGGCTATCTGCTGGCAAAGCCTGCCGGCATCGATCAACTCGGAGCGGCCATCGCAGCCGCAGCCCGGATGGCTTGCCGCAACGAAGACCGCGCTGCGGCTCCTCGCATCGCCAATGTCGGGTAGGCTCGTCGCTCATCTTTCGCTGGGAGACGCGAGGCCGAGAGACCATGCGCGATCACTGCTCGGCGGGCCACTCTGGGCAGAGGAAGCGGGCGTTTCCTGGCCCTGCGAGAGGAAATCAATGACGGCTCGAACCGCTGGAAGCTGCCCGCGACGATGCGGCGTGAGGAGTGTCGTGGTCACAGTTCCGCAGTGCCAATCCGGGAGCACGTGACACAACAAGCCAGCTCGCAAAGACGGCGCGGCAATCGCGCGAGGAATGGGCGTAATGCCAAGCGCAGCTTCGGCGGATCTCAGGAGCACGATAGACTCGTCGGCAAACAGGCGAGGAACCGGGGCCGCTCTTGTTTCAGCGCCGCCGGGTCCGTTGAGAGTCCAGACCTTCGCGAGCGGCGTGGTGAAGCAGCCGTCATGGGTCGCAAGATCGGCAGGCGAATGGGGCGTCCCGCGTCGCGACAGATAGGCCGGAGCTGCGACCAAAATGATCCGATCAACCCGAATTTGTCTCTGGACAAGGTCGGAATCCGGAAGCGGGCAAAAGTGGCTCCGCACGGCGATGTCGAAGCCTTCGCGCACCAGATCGACGAGACGATCGGTGACGTGAAGCCGGATTTGAATCTTCGGGTATCGTTGCGCCAGAAACGGCAGCTGATCGGCAAGACGAAATTGAGCATTGGGCACGGAGGCGGTGATATTGACGATGCCGCTCGGCTCAGCAAGCCTGCTGCGCGCAAAGCTTTCAGCAGCCTCGGCCTCGACCATGGTGGCGCGGGCGTGTTCGTAGAATTTTTCACCCACGTCCGTGAGCACGAAGCTTCGGGAGGTACGTTGCACCAGCCGCACACCCAGCGCGGCTTCGAGTTCGGCGACACGTTTGCTCACCGTCGATTTGGGACAGCCGAGCCGGCGACCGGCCGCTGCAAAGCCACCGAAATTCACCGCGTGAACGAAAAAGCGCAGATCGTTGAGGTTCACATTACAAAGTCCATAGTTGTGAACATTAAGGCCACAGTTCGCAATCTCGACCGGCAAAGTCCATGACTTTATATCCCTTTTGCCAATGCAAATGGATGAGAAACAAATGGAACCAATACTCTTTGCCGGCTACCCGCTTGGAAGCTCACTGGGCCTGATCGCCGCCTTCGAGTGGCTGGGGCAGCCATACCGGGTGTCGCGGGTGAGAATGCCGGACGACATGGTCACGAGGGCCTATGCCGACGCGAATGGACGGCAGGAAACGCCCATGCTGGTCACGGAGGACGGCGTGCTCACGGAGACGATGGCGATCGCGCTCTGGCTCGAGCGGCGTGACCGTGGGCACCGGGTCAGCTTCGAGGCAGGTCGTCGGCAGTCCGACCGGCTTCACCAGTACATGGCTTTCCTGAACAGTAGCTTCACCGCCGCATTCAGTCCGCTCTGGGTCGCGCTTGAAATGCAGGGCGTCTCAGATCAGGTCCGGGAGACCTTGCGTATCTTTGGTCGTCGTGCGGTTGCCAAGCGTCATCGGCAGCTGGAAGGCATGCTCGGCGGAAGCAAATACATGCTCGGGGACACGCCAACACTTGCGGATGCCTTGTTCATAGGGGTGGCCCGATGGGCTGATTTTCATCAGGCGATCGACGCGGCCGAATATCCTCGAATACGCGCGCTCAAGGAAACGTTGGAAGCCGATCGAGCCGTCGTGTTCGCGCATGCCATCGAGGACGGCAAGCCTGCTGCTGACCCGGGTGCAATGGTCGAACTCGTCCCGGTGGCGACGGCCTTACGCAACGCGATCAAGGCTGCCTAGAGCGTGACGATTGGTCATCGAATCGTATCGGTAGCAGCGGAGGTTCGCCTCTCCCCGCCGGGGAGAGGTCGGCGCGTAGCGCCGGGTGAGGGGCACTACGCGTGACGATGGAGTGTAACCCCTCACCCGATTTGCTGTGCAAATCGACCTCTCCCAATGGGAGAGGTGAACCTCCGCTGCCCAACCAGATCAACCTATTCTCATCATGCTCTGGTTCCGCGAGCTGAATTCGCTGCAACACGCGCAGCGAATTCGACCCGGGAACCTCCCGACGCACACTTCATGACGCCTACGCGACCAACCCTGCCCACAAAGGGGCAGGGTCAGAGCGAGTTCAGTTCACCGCGAAGCAGTAGAGCAGGCCATCGCCGCCGGTGCTCTTGAGATCGGCCTGCGAGCAGCCGCCGTCCGGTCCGCGGGATGGATGCGAGGCGTTCCAGGATTTCGAGGCGTCATCGTCGCGCAGGCCGATGCGGTCGGAGTGGCCGACCATCGCCGAGCCTTGCGTGCTGCTCGTCCAGTTCTTGCAGGTGCGGTCCTCGCCGGGCGCGAAGGCGGTGCCGTCGGCCTGCGAGCCCGTCAGAATGTCGTGGCGATTCGGCGTGTCGCCGCGGCCGTTGCTGACTTCGCCCTTCTCGGTGAGCACGGTCTGTTTGGTGAGATTGTTGCCCGCGCTGTGCAACTCGGCGACATCCTTCGCGATCACGACGCCTTTGGCGTTCTGCCAGGGGCCCTTGCCGATGCGGTCGCGCGCGTTGACGGCCGGTTTGCCGTCGATGCTCTGCGTCGACAGATAGGCGTGGAAGGTCCTGGCGCCGGCGCCTGCGGCCTGCGCCAGGGTCTGGCAATGCCTGTCGGCGCCCTCGATCCCGCCGAGATCACCGCCCTTGCCCGGGCCGTTGCTGGTCAGAAAGAAGGTGGTGTCGGCGGACTGGGCCGGTGCGGACGATGCCGCGAGCAGCGCGAGCGAGGTTGCGGCAAACACGAGGCACGTGGCCAAGGCAGGTTTTGCAGGCGCGGTCATCTCATCCTCCCGATGCTGGTTTTATTGTTGTCCAACACACCGTGGGGCGGATTATTCCGGCTCGGCAACAGCGGCGTGATGCCAAAAAGCAAAGGGCGCCGCGGCCGAGCCGCGACGCCCTTCGATCATTCTCTCGCAGGCGATCAGTTGGTCTGCTGGATCGCCGAAAGCTCCCAGGTCGCGCCGCGCGGCCGCACGAAGGTCCAGACCTCGGTGGCCTCGGCCGGTTGCTCGCTGCCGGAGACTATCCGTCCAGTGGCGCGATCGATGGTCTTGTCGACCATCGAGAAGCGCATCGCCACGCTCGCATAGTCGGTGTCGCCTTCGCGCCAGGCTTCCGCAAGGTCGCCCTGCAGCAGCTTGGTTCCCGTGACCTTGTTGACCTGGTTGCGGGCGCGATTCTGCTCGAGGTCGCGGGTGAAGTAGGAGACCATTTCGGGTGTCCCCAGCGTGTGCAGCCGGGCGACATCCTCATTCGACCAGGCTTCCTGGATATCGCTCAGCAGCCGCTCGAAGGCCTCATAGTCAGCGGGGAGGATTTCCAGCGGTGCGGTTCCCGCGCCCACGCCGAAGCCCATGCCGCTGCGGAAGTTGCTCTGCGGCGCCGGGCCGGCGGCGGGCCCGGCATAGGCCGGCGACGGCATGTTGCGGCGCTGCCACCAGGACATCGCCAACCGCACCAGGATGAAGATCAGGCCGAGTTGCAGGATCAGCCCGAAGATCGACGACATGCCGCCCAGGCCGGAGAACATCCCGCCGCCGAACAGCATGCCGAGCAGGCCTGCACCAAGGAAGCCGGCGGCGAGGCCGCCAAGCATGCCGCCGCCACGGTTGAAGAAGCCACCTCCGGCCGCCGCCGGTGCGCCCATTCCGGGGCTGCCCGGCTGGGTGATGGTGCGGTTGAATGGGGTTGCCGTTCCCGGCGCGGTCGATGTCGAGGGCGGCGCGGAGAAGGTCCGCGTGCCGCGAGAGCCCGAACTGGATCCGCCGCCGATACGGGCATCGGCCGAGGAGACAACGAGCATCGACGGAACGGCCACGGAAAGGACGATGGCGATCGCCTGGACCATAACGCGCAGACGGTGCGTGAATCTCATGTTGGTTTCCCAAAAATCCCCGGCATGGGGAATGCTCTTAACATGGGCAGTGCCCACATAATGTGAAGTGGCGATTGTGGTTAACCGCTGCGGCCCTCGGTCGCGGGGATGCCACAATTGCTGCGTTGCACCTTGAGAACTGCCCTACTCCGGTGCCATTGTCTCCTTCACCGCGGCAACCAGTTGGCTCAGCGTGAAGGGTTTTGGCAGGAAGGCGAATTGCTGGTTTTCCGGCAGGCTTTTTTCGAAGGCATCCTCGGCGTAGCCCGACACGAAAATGATCTTCAGTTCCGGATTGCGCTGACGCATCTCCTTGAGCAGCGTCGGGCCGTCCATTTCCGGCATCACCACGTCCGAGACCACGAGATCGATCGCACCGTTGCGCTCTTCCAGCGCCTCCATCGCCTCGACGCCGTTCGCGGCCTCGACCACGCTGTAGCCGCGCGAGCGCAAGCCGCGCGCATTGAGTGAACGCAGGCCGTCCTCGTCCTCGACCAGCAGGATGGTGCCCTGCCCGGTGAGATCGGCGCGCGGCTTCGGCTGCTCCGCGGCCGCCTCCCTGGCCGCGCCATTGCTGCCTTGCGCCTCGGCCGCAACCTCCGGCACGGCATGATGCCGCGGCAGGAAGATATGGAACGAGGTGCCGCGGCCGGGCTCGGAATCCACATAGATGAATCCGCCGGTCTGCTTGACGATGCCGTAGACCGTCGACAGGCCGAGCCCGGTGCCCTTGCCGACCTCTTTGGTCGAGAAGAACGGCTCGAAGATCTTGTCGCGGATGTCGGCCGGGATGCCGGTGCCGGTATCGGTGATCTCGATGTGGACGTAGTCGGCCGCCGGCATGCCCTTGTAGGCCAGCCGGCCGGCCGCCTCGGTGCCGACATTGCCCGTGCGCACCGTCAGCTTGCCGCCATCGGGCATGGCGTCGCGGGCGTTGACCGCGAGATTGACGACGACCTGCTCGAACTGGGAGACGTCGACCTTGACCGGCCAGAGATCGCGGCCATGCACGAGGTCGAGCTTGACCTTCTCGCCGATCAGCCGGCGCAGCAGCATGGTGAGGTCGGACAGCGCATCGCCGAGATCAAGCACCTGCGGCCGCAGGGTCTGGCGGCGCGAGAACGCCAGCAGCTGACGCACCAAGGTCGCAGCCCGCGTCGCGTTCTGCTTGATCTGCATGATGTCCTGGAACGACGGATCGGTCGGCTTGTGCGCGTTCAACAGGAAGTCGTTCGCCATCATGATCGCGGACAGCACGTTGTTGAAGTCGTGCGCGATACCGCCGGCGAGCTGACCGACCATCTCCATTTTCTGCGACTGGTTGATCTGGTTCTCCAGCGTGCGCCGTTCGGTGGTCTCCAGCAGATAGACGATCGCGGCCTCGGTCTCGCGTTCGTCCTCCTCCACCGAGGTCACGAAGAACTGCCCCCAGCGCTCGCGCGCGCCCTCCAGCATCACCTCGACGGGGGCGATGTCGCCCTGCCCTTGCGCCGCCTGGTTGATCGCGGCGATCAGGTGGCTGCGGTCGCGGCTGTTGACCGCCTTGAAGATCGACTTGTTGGCCGCGCTGTCGGGGCTGAGACTCTGGGCGAGCTTGGCGTAGCGGGCGTTGGCGCGCACCACGGCGCCGGAGCGGTCCACCGTGGCGATCGCCATCGGGGTATGATCGAAGAAGCGCATGAAGCGCACTTCGGCGGCGCGCTCCGGATCGTTGCGCTCGTCGCGCGCGCGGCTGATCACCAGCGTCCGCGACGGCCCCGGCACGCCGTCGGCGCCGAAGGCGAGCTTGTGATAGAGCCGCGCCGGCATGGTCTTGCCGCCGCGCATGCGCAGGTCGATGTCGAACACTTCGGTCTTGACCTCGCCGGGCAGCGCCACGATCGAGGTCAGGAGCGATGCGCCGTCGCCCGAAACCACATCGGTCAGCTTCAGCCCGCCCGACCCGATCTCGGCGAGATCGTGGTCCAGCCAGTTCGCCAGCGTCGCGTTGACATAGACGAGTTCGCCCGCGGCGTTGACCGAGAAGAAGCCGCATGGCGCGTGGTCGAGATATTCGATGGCGTGCTGCAGCTCCTGGAACACGTCCTCCTGACGCTCGCGGTCGCGGGTGATGTCGGCGATCGACCACACGGCGTATCTGGACTGCCCCTTGCCCTGGCCGAGCGGGCGCACCCGCATCCTGAGCCAGCGACCGGGCGCGCCGTCGGTGCCGGAGAGCCGGACCTCCTCCTGCTGCCGCTTGCCGACGCGCGAGGCCTTGAGCAGGCGGAACACCGCCTCCGAGACGTCCGGATTGCCGATGAAGACGCGCTCCACCGGACGCACGTCCTGCGCGCCCGTGGCGCCGGTCAGCGCGAGATAGGCGCCGTTGAAATAGACCACATGGCCGCGCATATCGGTGACGGCGAGTCCGTCGAAGGCATGGTCGGCGATCCGCGCCATGACCGGATTGTCGGTGGTTCGGTCGGCGAATCGGATGATGCCGGCGGCGAAGGCGAACAGGTTGAACAACCCGACCATCGCCAGAAGCGCGAGCAGACCCAGAATGTAGGGCTGCGCCTGCGCGCGACCGATGCTCATCAGCACCAATGCCGCGACGACCAGCCCGCCCGCGACCAGAAGCACCAGCACGATGCTGCCGGCCCGCCGCGGCGCCTCATGGAGGGCCGACGGCTCGCGGGGCGCATCATTGTCGGGATCGGCGGTCATGAGCTTTCGGGACGGCCTGTCGGCTTGGGATATGACGCGCCGTTGCGCGTCGGGTTCTGAGTGCCTGAATCGGGCCGGCAAGCGCAAGCCCGCGCGGGATATTCTCGCTGCTATTTCCCGGCCAAAGTGAGCTTCGGAACGGTTTTGGGCAGGTTTCATACCGGCGACGTCAGGTTCGACGCCCGGACAGCCCCCGCCTCAGACCCATGACGTAGCTGATGATCTCGGCGACCGCCTGGTAATGTTCCACCGGGATCTCGTCATCGATCTCGACCGTGGCGTACAGCGATCTGGCGAGCGGGACGTTCTCGACGATCGGGATATCATGCGCGCGTGCGATTTCCCTGATCTTGAAGGCGATATTGTCGACGCCCTTGGCGACGCAGACCGGCGCCGACATGCCGCGCTCGTAGGACAGCGCCACCGAATAGTGGGTCGGGTTGGTGATGATCACGGAAGCTTTGGGAACCGCCGTCATCATGCGTTTTTTCATGCGCTGCTGCCGCAACTGCCTGATCTTGCCCTTGATGTGCGGATCGCCTTCGGACTGCTTGTATTCCTCCTTGATTTCCTGCAGCGACATCTTCTGCCGCTCGTACCATTGCCGATACTGGAAGAAGTAGTCGGCGATCGCCACGGCGGCGAGCATCGCCACCACGGCGCCCATCAGGTGCACCGTCATCGACGTGCTGACGCCGAGCAGCGTCGTCGGATCGAACCGTACCATCGCTTCGAGGCGCAGGCGCTCCGGCCAGAGAATCGCCGTCATGACCGCGCCGAGCGCGGTCAGCTTGAAAATGCCCTTGAGGAAATTGGCGCCGGCCTGCTTGCCGAAGATCCGCTTGAGGCCGGCGCCGGGCGAGATCTTTTCGAACTTCGGCTTCATCTGCTCGCTCGACCAGACCAGGCGATGCTGCATCATGTTGCCGGCGATCGCCACCAGCGCCAGCATCAACAACGGTACGCCGATCACGCCCAGCACCATGAAGCAGAGGTGCCTTGCGAGCAACATCAGCCCGGGCCCGTCGGTATGGATCATCCAGGAATTGGCGATCAGGTTGCGCAGCGGCAACTCGAGGCCGCCGCCGATCGAGCCGGAAAAGGTCGACATGATCATCGTGCCGCCCGCGATCACGAACCAGGTGTTGACCTCCTGGCTCTTGGCGACGTCGCCGCGTTCGAGCGCGTCGTCGAGACGTTTCTGCGTAGGGTCTTCGGTCTTCTCGGCATCTTCCTCGGCCATGGCCCTGCTTCCCTGAAACTCAGTTGAGCGGCATCATCTCGTGCATGACGCCGATGAAGTAATCGATGAACGTGCCCATCATCGCCGTGATCACCAGCGCGAGGATCAGGAACCCCGCGAAGATCGAGAGCGGCACGCCGACGAAATAGACCTGCATCTGCGGCATCAGCCGCGCCAGCACCCCGAGCCCGATGTTGAACACCAGGCCGAACACCAGGAACGGCGCCGACAATTGCAGGCCGATCTTGAAGGCGGCGGCGAAGGCGCGCGTGGCGAGCGCGGCGACGTCGCCGCTGCCGACGATCTCGCCGGGCGAGAAGATCTTGTAGCTGTCGTTGAGCGCGGCAAGGACGAGGTGATGAGTATCGGTGGCGAACAGCAGCGTCACCCCGAGCATGGTGAGAAAATTTCCGACCAGGACACCCTGCTGCCCCTGGGTCGGATCGACCGCCGTGACGAATCCGAGTCCCATCTGCTGGGCGATCACCGCGCCCGCGACCTGCAGCGCCGACAGCGTCACCCGCGCGGTGGCCCCGAGCACGATGCCGATCACGATCTCATGCAGCATCAGCACCAGCAGCGCGGTCATCGACTGCATGTCGACCTGGTAGGCATTGCGGTGGAGCGGCAGGATGATCAGCGTCAGGAGCAGCGCGATCGACAGCTTGATGCGCACCGGAATGTTGGATTCGCCCAGGCCGGGAAGCAGCATCACCATGGCTCCGATGCGGGCAAAGGCCAGCACGAAGGCGGCGGCAAGCGCCGGCAGGAACGCGATGTCGATGCGCATGTCTCACATTGTGCATCAACCGCCGATGATTCGCGACGATATCCGCATCATGTGACTCTGCAGCGAATCCGCCATGAACGGCAGCGCCAGCAGGAGCGTCACGAAGATCGCGAGGATTTTCGGCACGAACACCAGCGTCTGTTCCTGGATCTGCGTCAGCGCCTGGAACAGCGACACCACGACGCCGACCACGAGGCCGACCCCCATCAGCGGGGAAGACACGATCACGATGGTCCAGATCGCATCGCGCGCCACGTCGAGAGTCTCGGGTCCGGTCATCACTTTTCCGTTCTTTTGCACAAAACCCACCCCGTCATTGCGAGGAGCCCTTGCGACGAAGCAATCCAGCTTTCCCGTTGCGGCGCGATGGATTGCTTCGCTGCGCTCGCAATGACGCCTAAGATCAAATCGGCATCTTCAGGATGTCTTCATAGGCCTGGATCACGCGGTCGCGCACCGAGACCAGGGTCGATACCGCGACATCGGTTTCGGCCACCGCGGTGACCACGTCCATGACATTGGCCTTGCCTTGCGCCATCGCGACCGTCTGCGCGTCGGATTTGCGTCCCGCTTCCGCCACGCTGCCGAGCGCGTCCTTGAGCACCGAACTGAACGAGGGACCGCTCGCCTCGCCGCTCTTGCCGGCGCCACCGGTGTCCAGGATGCGGGCGAGATTGGCATAAGCGTTGGCGGCGACTGTCGGTGAAGCCATGGCTTAGGTTCCCTGTTCAGGCCTTGAGGATATCGAGCGTGCGCTGGATCATCCGGCGCGTGGCGCTGATGATGTTGAGGTTGGCCTCGTAGGATCGCTGCGCATCGCGCATGTCGGTCACTTCGATCAATGTGTTGACGTTGGGGTATTTGACGTTGCCGGCGGCATCCGCCGCCGGATTGTTGGGTTCGTAGCGGACGCGAAAGGCCGACTGGTCGGTCCTGACCTTGCCGAGCGTGACGACCTTGGCGTCGAGGGTGCGGTCCAGCGCCGAGGAAAAGGTCGGAACCTTGCGGCGATAGGGATCGCCGCCCGCGGTCGGCGCCGTCGAATCGGCGTTGGCGATGTTTTCCGAAAGCACCCGCATCCGGCCGGACTGCGCGCGCAGGCCCGATGTCGCGATCCCGATCGAGCGAAGAAAATCGTTTCCGTCTTTGTCCATGATGCGGTACCTTTCGCGCGACAGGGCTCTAGCCCTTGCCGATCGCCGTCTTCAGAAGGTGCAGGCTCTTGCTGTAGAGCGAGGAGGCCGCCGCATAATCCATCTGGTTGGCGGAGACCTTCATCATCTCTTCCTCGAGGATGACCGCGTTGCCCGCAGGCCTGGTTTCGAAACCGACCCTGCGATTCTGATCGAAGCTCGTACCGCCATTGGCACCGCCAATATGAGTCGAACTGGTCTGCGCCATGGCCAGCGGCCCCATGGTTCCGGCCGGCGCGCCGGATTTTTCGAATTTCGGCGCCACCAGATCGCTGGGCCGAAATCTCGGCGTGTCGGAATTGGCGACGTTTTCGGCCAGCACACTCTGGCGCTCCTGATGCCATTGCATCCTTGTACGCAACGCTGACAAGACCGGAAGATCACCGATGGACATCGCGTCGCTCCACACTTTCGGGCAAGGCGCCCTGCAGGTAGGCAGAATTTGCCGCGTGTATGGTTAACTTTCGGTTAATATCCGCCGGCCACTTGGCGAAGGATGTCCACAGGACAACGCGATTGGCCTGCTTTCGCGACAAAAACAGCGTTAACCCCGCCACTTAGCGGTGGACGTGAGCCCAAGAAGTCGTTTTGGATCGGGCGATTCATGGGTTATTAAGGGTCAGGCCGGCGGGGCAGTTCTTGCCGTGGGCGTTAAGACATGGTTCCGGTCTTTGAGCCTCGTTCGCTGTCTGTGTGCCGCGTTCGGCAGACGAGAGGCCAGATCAAAGCGGGACTTGCCAGGAACAGAGCATGCAGCCATTGAACTTCATCTTCGCATTTGTGGTCGTGCTGGCCCTGATCGGCGTTGCCGCGTGGCTGGTGCGCCGATTCGCGAGCAACCGTCTCGGCACCAATACGCAACGTGGACGGATGCCGCGACTGGCGGTGATCGATGCCGCGGCCGTCGATGGCCGCAGGCGCCTGGTGCTGGTCCGTCGCGACAATATCGAGCATCTCCTGATGATCGGTGGCCCGAGCGACATCGTCGTCGAATCAAATATCGTGCGCGCGACTCCTGTGCGCGAGCAGCTGCCGCAACGGCCGTCGGGCATCGCAAGCTCCGAGCCGCCGGCGCCGCGACTCGCCCCCCTGCCCGACGCCGGAAACTGGAGCGAGCCGGAGCCCGTGCGTCACGAATCATTCGATTACGCCGAGCCGCCGCTGCCCGAATTGCCGCCGCGCCCGATTCGGCAGCCATTCCCCGACGAGGTCCGTCGCACGGCTGCACCCGAGCGGCGCCCGCCTGCGCCCGACCCCGATCGACGTGCCATGGAGCAGGAGCGACGGGTCCTCGACCCGATGGCCGGTTTCGCGCTGGAGCCGCTCGGCCGACCGGAGCCGCGCGCCGAACAGCGGCCCGACGCGCTGCCGCCTCGAATGCCGCGCAACGAAACAATGCCGCGCAGCGAAACAATGCCACGCAGCGAAGCAATGCCACGTGGCGAGCCCATGCAACGTGGTGAGCCCATACCTCGCGGCGAACCGATGATGCCGCGAGCGCCGCGCCAGGCGGACGCACCGAAACCACCGCCGCCGCCGCGAGCACCGGAACGACCCGCGCCGCTGCCGCCAAGCGCCGACCAGAGCCTGGCCGAGATGGCACAGCGGCTGGAAGCAGCACTCCGTCGCCCCGTTGGCGAGACGGCCGCGCCGCCGCCGGCTCCCGAGCCGCCGCCGGCCCGGCCAGCGCCGCGCAACGAGTCACCGCCGATCGTGACGCCTGTTCCCGTGCCGCCCCCGCCGCCCGCGCCGCCGCCGAACAACGCATTCGATAGCCTGGAAGACGAGATGGCCTCCCTGCTCGGCCGGTCGAAATCGTCGTCTTCGTGAGGCCCGCGCCTCGCCCGCGTAGAGTTCTATTCGTCGCCACCTTGATCGCAGCCGGATTGCTGGCTGGGCCCGCGCTTGCGCAGGACATCAGCATCAATCTCGGCGGCCAGGGCAATAATGGCGTCACCGAGCGCGCGATCCAGCTGATCGCGCTGTTGACGGTGCTCTCGATCGCGCCGTCGATCCTCATCATGATGACGTCGTTCACGCGCATCGTCGTGGTGCTGTCGCTGCTGCGCACCGCGATGGGCACCGCGACCGCACCGCCGAACTCCGTCATCATCGCGCTGGCGATGTTCCTGACCGCCTTCGTGATGGGACCGGTGCTGCAGAAATCCTACGACGACGGCATCAAACCGCTGATCGCCAACCAGCTCACCGTCGAAGACGCGCTGCAGCGCGCCTCGGTGCCGCTGCGCGGCTTCATGCAGAAGAATGTGCGCGAGAAGGATCTGAAGCTGTTCATGGATCTTTCCGGCGAGCCGCGGCCGGCGACGCCTGAGGAGATGTCGCTGCGCATTCTCGTGCCCGCCTTCATGATTTCCGAACTGAAGCGCGCCTTCGAGATCGGCTTCCTGCTGTTTCTGCCCTTCCTGATCATCGACCTCGTGGTGGCGTCGGTGCTGATGTCGATGGGCATGATGATGCTGCCGCCGGTCGTGGTGTCGCTGCCGTTCAAGCTGATCTTCTTCGTGCTGGTCGACGGCTGGTCGCTGGTCGCAGGCAGCCTGGTGCAGAGTTACGGGGGGTAGCGCCGCCGAACGATTGGATCGGGGCGTCGCGCTTCAATATGATATGGTGCCCTCAGGCAAGCGCATCAGGGAACCGCGTCCATGCAGCAGCAATTCGACCGCACCACGGAAGATCTCGGCAACTCGATCCATCTCGAACACGTCAACGTCCAGGTCCCCGACCAGCGGCTGGCCACCTTGTTTTATGTCACGGGCCTGGGGCTCACCCGCGACCCCTATCTGATGGTGTCCGACAGCAACATGTGGGTCAATGTCGGCCGCAGCCAGTTTCATCTGCCAACCGGACAGGCGCAGGTGCTGCGCGGCCATACGGCCATCGTGATTTCAGGCCGCAAGGCCCTGCTCGACCGGCTGGCCGCTGTCGCCAAGAGGCTCGAGGGCACCGCGTTCGCTTATCGCGAGCACAATGACTACGTCGAGGCCATCTGCCCCTGGGGCAATCGCGTGCGCTGTTATGAGCCGGATGCCGCACGCTTCGGACGCATCACGCTCGGCATTCCCTATGTCGAGTTCGAGGTGCCGACGGGCGCCGCGAAGGGCATTTGCGCCTTCTATCCTGACATCATGGGGATCAAGGCCGAACTCAGGAACGGCGACGGCACCGTGGCGCGGGCGAAGGTCGGCAAGGACCAGTATCTGCAATTCCGCGAAACCGATTTGCCGCAGGGCGACTATGACGGTCACCATGTGCAGATCTATATCACGAACTTCTCCGGTCCTTACCGCCGGTTGTCGCAGCGCGGTCTCGTCTCCCAGGAAGACAACCAGTACCAGTACCGGTTTCGCGACATCGTCGATCCCGCCGATGGCAGGCACCTGTTCACGGTCGAGCACGAGGTGCGCAGCGCCACCCACCCGATGTATCTGCGGCCGCTGGTCAACCGCGATCCGGCCCAGACCAACCAGACCTACGCGCAAGGCCACGACCAATGGCAATGGGCGATGGAGCCGGACCAGTTCGACGGGCGATAGGCGGCGAGACGCCGATTCGGCGAGCAAGGCTTCCCCGCCGTTGGAATGTCCTATCGTATCTATGCCCGCGATGGTCTCCGTGCTGATGTCGCGGTCGACGTGATGATGCCGCCGCATATCGAGTTTCCCGCTCCTTGCCGCGTGTGCCCTGTCATATAAGGGAACCTGTCTCCCCCTCTCACCCAGCGTGGATGCCGCACCATGTTTGTTTCCTTCTTCCCCCGACCCCGGCTGTTCTTCCTGTCGGCCGCCCTCTGGACGGCGCTGGCCATGACGCTCTGGTATGGATATGCCGGCGATCTTTTCGGGGCATCGTCGCCGCCGATGATCGGCGTGGCGATGTTCTGGTCGGCAGGTTCGCTGTGGTTCGACCTCTATTTTGGGATTTGCGTCGCCCTCTTCGCGGGTGCCTGGATGGTGCTCGCGCCGCATCCCTGGGCGCCATGGTCCATTCTCGGCACCGCGCTGATCCTGTTCACCACCTATTTTCAGGTTCAGGTCAACGTCGCGATCAATGGCTGGTATGGACCATTCTATGAGATGATCCAAGCCGCGGTTTCGAAGTCGAGGCCGATCACGAGTGAGGAGTTCTACGGTCACTTGCTGACCTTCGCCGGTATCGCGCTGGTCGCAGTCTCCGTCGGCGTGCTGGCGCGGTTCTTCGTCAGCCACTACATCTTCCGCTGGCGCACGGCGATGAACGACTTCTACATCGCCAACTGGTCGCGCCTGCGCATGATCGAGGGCGCCTCGCAGCGGGTGCAGGAAGACACCATGCGGTTTGCAACCACGGTGGAGGGCCTCGGGGTCAATCTCATCGATGCCGTGCTGACGCTGATCGCCTTCCTGCCGGTTCTGGTGAAGCTGTCCAGCAATGTCACCGAGTTGCCTCTGGTTGGCGCCATCCCCTATCCGCTGGTGTTCGCCGCGGTGATCTGGTCCGTGGTTGGCACCGGCCTCCTTGCACTGATCGGCATTCGCCTGCCCGGCATCGAGTTCTTCAACCAGAGGGTCGAGGCGGCCTATCGCAAGGAACTCGTGCTCGGCGAGGATGATCCTGCGCGCGCCGATCCACCCACCCTGAGCGAGCTGTTCACGCACATCAGACGGAATTATTTTCGGCTGTACTTCAACTTCATGTACTTCAACATCGGCCGGATCGTTTATCTGCAGGTGGACGCCATCGTTGGCTATCTCCTGCTCGCGCCGACCATCATTGCCGGGAAGATCACGTTGGGGCCGCTGAACCAGATCCTGCGCGCGTTCACGCAGGTCAGAAGCTCGTTCCAGTATCTGGTCAACGCCTGGAGCACCATCGTCGAACTGATCTCGATCTACAAGCGCTTGCGGGCCTTCGAGGCCAAGATCCACGACGAACCGCTGCCCTCGATCGAGAGCCAGACCGAGCCGGCGACGCTCTGAGGGGCGATCGGAGCGAATCCGTCGCTTGCGCGCCAACTCGAACGACATACACTTCGTGGACAAAATCCGGGCGCTGATGATCCGGATGCAACAGGAGGGACGATCATGCTGACAAGGCGCGGATTTGCCGGTTTTGCATCCTGTGCGCTGTGTGGGCTCGCCGAATTCGCGGCGACCGAGGCGTCGGCGCAAGCCACGCCGCCGCCCGCTCCGGCGGGGTTCAGTCGAAAGATCCTGTCGCAGATGGACGGGCCGGTGCCCGGCTATGTGACGCTCGTCGTCGAAGTGAACATCGACCCCGGGACCGTCGTGGGGCGGCACACGCACCCGGGAATTGAATCGGGCTACGTGGTGTCAGGCGGACTCGAACTGCCGGTACAGGGACAGCCAACGCGCATGCTGAAGCCGGGCGACGGCTTCCAGATACCGGTCGAGACGCCGCATGCCGGCGGCAAGAACGGCGACGTCAAGACGGTGATCGTCAGTACCTACGTCGTCGAGAAGGGCAAGCCGCTGGCATCGCCGGCGCCGGCCTAGGCGAAGCAGTACGCTCCCGGTCGAGGCCGGCTCGGCCTCGGCGCCTTCGGGTCATGGCTTCGCCCGCATCGGGGAAAGCGGGCCGTCATCGCGCGCAGCGCGCCTTCGCGCGTACCGACGCGCCGCCACCCTGGCGGTCTCTGTGTATTCAGCACTGCAGCCGGTCAGCCGTCCCCGTGTGCCAACACGAGGCGCTTGATGGCGCTTGTTCTATATTATAGTTGTAGTTGTATTGACAAGAATCACTATTATAGTTTGCACACCCTTCCTCAACGCAGGACGCGTCGCAGAATGCGGCAATCGACGGAGAGGTCGCGGGTTGCCCAGACACATCCGAGGAAAACGCATCATGAAAGACAGACAGCGACACACGCTCATCATCACGCTGGCGATCGCCGCAGTGGGTCTGGCGGGAGCCTTCAGCAACGTCGCCGCTGCCGCCCCGCCGCCACCCGCCAAGGGCTGTCCGGTGGTCGGCTGGTCGGAAGGATTGAATGGATATCTGGCGCCGAATGCGGCCTTCCCCACGACGGACACCAAGAACCTCCCGACCCCCGACTGCAATTTTCATCAGTGGTCGTGGGAGGCGTTCGTCTGGGCCACCGCGCTGATCAACAACGTGCCGCGCTTCATGACACTGGCAACGCCGGCAGATCTCCTCAGCAAGGACGAGAATGCCGGCGAGCCCAAGCCGCGTGCGCTGACACTGGCGGCGCGTTCGGAAACGTTCCATGGCTCGACCGGATTCACCGAAGGCGCCGGCGCCATCGTCGAAGCCGACGGCAACATGCTGGTCGCCCCGAACGGCTATCCGGTCTATGCCTCCGTCCACATGAACAAGTCGTATTTCGATACGGCGAAGAAGAACCTGATCGCAACCGGCGGCTATCAGAGCCAGCCCGCGGATTCCTCCTTCAGCGTCGGCGCCGCGGTGTTCAAGGCCGCCTGGTTGCGGCTCGATTCAGACCAAAAGCCGCCGGCCGGCGCATATACGACGCAGGCCCAGGTCCCGGTGCTGGAGACCAGGGTCACACCCGGCCTCGTCACCATCCAGCCGGTGCCCGGAAAGTTCGTCACGGTGACGGTCGCCCTCGTCGGCCTGCATGTGGTCGGCCAGACCGTCAACCACCCCGAATTCCTGTGGGGCACCTTCGAGCACGACATGAATTCGCCCGCGACGCCCGACAACACCTTCATACCCTCGGCCAGCCGCAGCGATCCGAAGAGCTATACGTTCTACAAGGGCAAGACGCCGTTTTCGCAGGTGAACATCGCAGTCGATCCGCCCAAGCTGCAACTCGACGCCACCAGTCAGAAAATCACGCCCGTGACCAACGTGGTGCAGGAAAACCAGACCGGCGGCGAGAACCAGCCCAACGGGGTGGGCAACATCATTGCCATCAACAGTCAGGCGCAAGGAACTGTCCGCCGCTTCACGCCTCCGCAAAACGTCTTCGGCACCTATCACCTGGACGGCACGGTGTGGATGCTGCCAAATTCCTACAATCTGAAGAGCAACCAGACCAGCGCGGTCGGTTCGGTGGATCTCGCGAATGCGACAGCCGAGACCTTCGTCCAGAACGCGGACAACACGCCTATCAGCGGCGTGCTGAACTGCTTCCTGTGCCACAATCCGACGTCGTATTCGTTCCAGACTCCGCCGCCCGCGAAACTGCCGAACCGGCTGATCGCGTTGAGCCACGTGCTATCGATCGGCACGCCCTACGAAGTGCCCAACTCGATTTCGGGCAAGCTGTTGTTGCGGCCGCTGATACGCGGCAAATGACGGGCCTGTGACGGCTGCCAGACCGGCAGCCGCCGCTCGGCGATTGTCACGACAAGATCGATCAGAACGACAAAGCCACGGGGGCAGCCGCGATCAAGTCGCGGCTCCCGCATGACGGTGAGGATCATCCGCCCGCTCCCGGAATGAAGCAGCGCCACTTGGGAGTCATTTTTCCGTCGATATCGTAGGACGGCGACCACCAGACCATCGCGATGCCGCTGAGGTTCGGCCGGTCGACGACGGCGGAGTACGGCACGTCAAACCATTGCCCCGATTCATTCGGCCTCTGCGGATTCGTCAGCAGGACCTTGTACCCGCGCCTTGCCATATCCCACTGGACCTCCGCGTGCTGGCCGTCTCCGGTGTCACAGCACGGCTCACCTGCCTTGCTCTTGAGACTTTTGAACCACACGTTGAGCTCCGGACGCGCCGGGTCATGCGGATAGGCTGGACCGATCCCGAAACAAGCGGCCGCACTCAATCCGACCATGAGAGCTGCGATCGACCGATAAGGACGCCGCGGCCGACCTCCATTGGGGCCGGGCAGGATCGCGACCTCGGCGTGGCCCACAGCTGGTTCGTGCTCAAAACTCGCCGACATGGACGGCTCCTTGGCATTCAAAGGTCAGGATTGCGACTCGATACCTGCGAGGCGTGCCTTCAATAGCCGTCCGGCGGTGCGATACCTTCGAAAAGCTTGCCGGGGCCGTAAACCTGCTGCGTCGCGGATTGTACGCGCCAGCTCGTCCAGAGCTTCTCGTCCGTCGTGCAGTACAGGAGATATTCGCCGGAGTTGCGCGACGATTGACGTCCCGCGGCCTGACTGCAGGCGGAGACCTTGTTGAGAACGAGGAGGTCCCTGATCTCCTGCGTAATCTCGAGCCAGGGACCGGGAAATTGCTCCGCTGGCAAGAGCTCCTGTCCGGCATTCGCCGGCCCAGGCAAACAGGTCAGGCTCAGAAGCATCAAGCCACGACGAAACAACACCGTGAGTGGCTTACACCGAATTGATCCCATATCGCTGCTCCATGCGCCCCTCTTGGGCTCGCGTCTGCCGACTCGAGTTGGCAAGTATCTGCGCCGGCGCGTTCGATCCCGGACATTCACCGATGGACGGACGCGGCGGCCTCGTCGAGCAGGTGCGCAGCCTTCGCTGATGCGGCTTCATCGGCGCGCACGAACAGAAAACGGCACACCACGGATATGTCTGCGTCGGCGCTGCCATCCTGGCCGATCAGGATCAATCCCGCTCCACCATTGGCCACGGTCAAGATGACGGGATCGCCCGTCCAGGTCTTGATCGGCTCCATTCCGATGATGAGAAATTCACCGATCGGCTGATCAAGATATTGAAGCCTGAGCTGCGGAGCGACCTCGGCCGCCGCAAGTCCAAACCCGAGCTGTCGAGCGCGCGCATAGATGTCCGCCAGCGACGCGGTCTCGGTCTGAAAGCCGAGTTCGGCCACCGATACTGCAACAAGCGCCACGTCCGTTTTCGCGGCGCTGACGGTAAACGCCGGCCGCGCGAGAATTTCTCCAGCCGAGTTTCCGATGCCACACCCCGCTGCGTCCAACGCGTTACGGAGCGCAAACGAATCTGCAAAGGTCCCCACCGTAATCGTTTTCCACACCGGAACAGCGACGGCGGATCCAACCGGCACTGGCGGCAAATTGACTGATGGAGTTTGCTTGAACATCAAGCGGTTCTGCAGGACATCTCGCGCCGAGCATTGGGCCGCGGCTTCGCTCGCAAACAGGACGATGCCCGCGGTGCAGAGCATCGCAGCAAGGTAAGCACCGCCGCGGTGCCATCCGACCGAACCATGCGGTATGGCGTAGTCATCGACGTTCCTGCCAGCAGTTCGGTTCACAGCAACCTCCCTTGCGCCAACGATGGCGCGTGCTCGATACGATGCGACAATGCTCCAGCATGTTCGGCTGCGGCTGCGCGTGCTTCTGCACCCAGTACGCAGGGCGAATTTCATTGCGACGTCCGGGATACCGGGTCGATCCAACAACGGTGCCAAGGTGTCAGCGGGCGCGCTTGACACTTGGCTTACATTTTCCTTACCGGCGGCTTATTCTTGGTGTTGCAACCAGCACGCAGGGCAGGTTTGAGCCGAAGGCGTAACCCGCCGTCGTGGCGTTGGGTGAACGGCGGTTTAATTCACTCGGTCTTGCTCATTCATCGACAGGCACCGCGTTACCGCGATCATCGCAGGATCAGATTAGGTCCACCGGTGTGAACTCAACGTGAAACGCCGCCATGCAGACCAAGCGATAGGAATCATCTCAATAAGGGGCGCGCTTGGCGCTTGGATTGAAGGCAAAGAATTTATCAGTACTATCTCTCGCCCACCATTTTGCGATGATGTCTCCCGGGATGACGAGGCCTCCACCCCCGGATGCCATGCTTGTTCGCGATGTGCTGGACGCTAAGCCGGTTACGCCTTAAGGTCTTTGGCACGTCCTGAATTGTCCTGAATCCGCGAACCTTGCGATCCGACAATGTCCGACGAGATCCACTTCGGTCCGTTCTGCCTCGACTTGGCGCAGGGCGGTTTGCTGCGCGAGGGGAAGCTCGTTCCTCTCGGCAACCGGGCACTCGAGATCCTGATCGTGCTTGCCTCGGCGAAGGGAGAGATCGTCACCAAAGACGACCTCATGGCGCAGGTCTGGCCAGGGCGGGTGGTCGAGGAAAACAACATCCAGGTCCATGTCTCAGCGCTGCGAAAGGCGCTCGACGACGGCAACGCCAGCGCGAGTTGCGTTGTAACGGTCCCAGGTCGCGGATATCGCCTCCTGATCGGCACACCGCCGCCAGCCTTGGTCGAACAAGCCGCGGTTGAGCCGGTTCCCGAGGCGACGGAACAACCGTCCATCGCGGTGCTGCCTTTTCAAAACATGAGCGATGATCCCGGCCAGGACCATTTCACGGATGGAATCGTCGAGGACATCATCACCGGGCTGGCCCGCTTCCGATGGCTGTCGATCGTCGCCCGTAACTCCAGCTTCGCGTACCGCGGACGGGCCATCGATGTCAGGCAGATCGGTCGCGAACTCGGCGCCCGATTTATCCTCGAAGGCAGCGTGCGCAAGACGGGGAATCGGGTTCGTATCACGGCTCAGCTCATCGACACGGCGACGGGCACGCACGTCTGGGCTGATCGCTTCGACGGCGGGCTCGAACACGCTTTCGATCTCCAGGACCAGGTGACGGCGAGCGTCGTCGGTGCGATCGAGCCGGCGGTCCTGCGGGTCGAGAGCCAGCGAGCGACGCGCAAGCCGGCGGCCACGGCGTGGGAGCACGTAGCGCAAGGAATTGCAGTCCAAAGACGATTGACCAGGGATGCCATTGCGGAGGCGCTGCAAAGCTTTCAGCAGGCCATACAACTCGACCCGGACCTGGCCGTGGCCTATGCGTTCGCCTCGCAGTGCTACACATGGGCGAAGTCGTTCGGTTGGTTCACCGATCCTGCGGTCGAATCCGCCGAAGGCGCGCGGTTTGCTCGACGGGCGCTCGACCTCGGAAGGGATGATGGGGCAATCCTGACCACAGCCGGTTTCGGTCTTGCTTATCTTCAAGGCGATCTCGACGTTGCGACGGATGCGCTGACGCGCGCACGCGCGCTCAACCCGAACTCCCCCGCCACGTTGGGCCTGCAAGGCTGGATTCGTGTCTGGGCGGGCGAGCCTGAACTCGCGCTGGCCGACGTCGAACGCGCGATGCAGTTGAGCCCCGCCGATCTCTTCTCTTTCGCATGGTGGTGCATCGGCGCCTATGCGCATTTTGCCTGCGACAGATATGACGAGGCACTGTCATGGGCGGAGCGGACAATACGGGAGCGGCCGGGCTACCTTCCGGCCGCGAGGATGATTGTCGCAAGCGCCGCGCTCGGCGGCCGGCCAGAGAGCCCCGAGATGTCGTTGGCGCGCTTGCGTCAGCTCGATCCGATGCTCCGTCTTTCCAATCTTGGGGAGCAAATGCCGTTTCGCCGCCCCGAGGATCTCGCCAGGTTGACAGATGGCCTGCGAAAGGCCGGATTGCCCGAGTAACCATGACGCGCCGGCGTTCCGTCCCTTTCAGACATGCCGAACGATCCCGAAAGGGCTTGCTTGTCGGAACGACCCCGACGCGAGGAGGGACGCAGCGTTCGCGTCCTGACGGCAACTGGTGCGCCAAAGACCGGCGCGGCCGCGCGGTGCCCGGCCTGCCCTGCGCCGAAACCATTCCCGTGGCGTCGCCGGCCGGCTCGAGTGCAAGATCGAGCGCTGAGGCGGGCGACGATGGAGAGCCTTCGTCACCTGCACGGCGCGCGACAAGCGCCGCCCTCGCACGCGCTACTCCGCCAGGTCGTACTGCTTGCTGAGGTGATCTCCGATCTGCACCAGCATGGCCACGCTTTCGGGATAGCCGGGCTTGGCGACGGTGGCGGCATCGGCGCTCACGCGAAATTCCCAGGAGGCGCCGTCCCGGAGCAGGGAAATCAACAGCCCCTCCGGAGCGTCGAGATGGGCCTTGAGCTCTGCTGTCGCCATCGCAATGAGTTCGGCGTCGGTCTTGCTGGGCTTGCTCATGTGCTGGGGTTCCTCCGGTCCTGAGCGGCGCAAATTGCCGTGTTGGCGCGTACCTGTCGAGATGACATATGGCAACGCGCATTGGCAATGATCGGAATCAATCGAGCCATGCCGTGATCGGCCGAATTGAGACGGTAGAGCCGTGGCGAGCTACCTGCCGTGCCCTGCGTCGGCGCCGGGTGGCGCCGGCGAGGCATCTGCGCGGGACAACGACACCTGGTTCGCCGCCCCGACCCGGCGCAATCCGGCAACCTCGGGCAAGGTCGGGGGTGGCTCGGCCCTGGCGCCCTCGGATGACGACCTCGCGCCCGCATCGGGGAAGCGGGCCTTCATCTCGCGCAGGAAGCCTTCGAGCGTATCGACGCTCGCCGCCAACTTGGCGATCTCCGCGAATTCGGCGCTGGAGCCGGTGGCCGGCTTGCTGGCGATATCGAACGCCAGCTTGTCGGCCTCCCCGGTCATCAGGGGCGCGAATTTCTCGCGGAAGCGCGCAAGTCCGATCGCATCGTCGGCGAGCGCATAGCCGACCACCGCGCGGATCACGTCGCTGCGCTCGGCGGAGTTCAGCGGTTTGAAATCGCGCCAGCGGTCGCCGTAGTACAATTCGATCTGTTCGGACGATTCACGCCACTGCCGCGCCGCCCAATAGATGTCGGAGCGCAGGCGGACCACCTCGCTGCCTGTGATGTTTGTGAGGATATCGAGCGCGAGGTCGTGGCGGCCGACATCGCTCTGCGCGCGGGCCTCGAGCAGCAGACGCTGCTGGCGCAGTTCGCCGTTGAGATCGGCGATGCGCGTCGAGCGCAGCGCGGAAATGGCACGATCCGGCTTGCGGTTGCTGAGGTAGACCATCGCGAGCTTGGCCGCGACCTGCGCCCGCGCGGCGCCCTCAAGGCGCTTGTCGACCTGATATTGCAGGAGTTCCGCGGCCTGATCGAGCAGATCGATCGCCGCCAGCCGATCGGCGAGGCGACGGATCATTTCGTCGCCGCGACGGCCGATCGGCGTCAGTTCGCGGAATTCGTAGAACATGCCGAGCGCCTCGATCGGCGGCAGGCCGTCGCCCTTGGCGCTCAGGAAGATGTCGGAGAACAGCACGGACGCCATATCCTGGGCCTGCCGCGAGATCTCGGCATTGGGCTGCAGCTTGCTTGCCGCCCGTGCCGCGGCGAGCGCCTCCCGATAGCGTCGGGATTCATTGTAGATCATGGACAGCATCTGCAACGTCTTCAGTTCGGTGGCATCGCCGCGCCAGGTGACCGACAGCGTTTCCAGTTCCCGCAACGCGTCGGCCTCGCTGATCTCCTTGCGCCGCTGCTTGAGCGCGATCTCCAGTTGCTTGGCCTCGGCCGCGGCCTCCCGGTCGGACGATTTGACCGCGAAGGTGTAGTCGTCGAGCGCGTCCTTGTCCTGGGCAAGAGCCTCGGCAAGCCGGCCGGCCAGCACCGCAAATGCGGGTTTCATCTCCGGCGGCACGCCGACCGCGTCGAGTTCGGCCCGCCGCTTCGCCGCCCCGGCATAGTCCTTGACCTCGAGCGATGCCCGCATCGCATCCATGGTCACGATGCGCTGCAGTTCCAGCGGCAGGGAGGCGATCGCAAATTCGACATTCTTGAATTTCTCGCGCGCGTCTCCCCATCTGCCCTGACGCGCGAAGGCGAGGCCCTTCCAGAGCTGCGAATCGTAGTTGTTGCCGACCACCGGGCTGGCAAAATCCTTCAGCGCCTGCTCCGGACGCCCGATCAGGATGCTCGCGACCGCATGCACCATCAGCACGGCCGCCTCGTCGGTGCGCGGATCGGCGTCGGAAAGGATCAGATTGGTGACGCCCTTGGCTTCCGAATACATCGAGCGGGCCATGTAGAAGCGCGCCAGATCGAGCCTCGCCTGCGCCCGCTGATCCGGCCCGGCCGAAGCGGCAGCCCTGACCAGGGCGTCCTCGCGCGCGACGAATCGATCCTTCTGGTTGTTGTGCCAGTCGTCGATATCGAACAGCGGCCGCACCGCGGTCGCCGCTCGTTCAGCCGATATCCCGACCGACGACAACGTCAGGCCGCCGGGCTTGCCGAGAATGATCTTGTCGGGCGCGCGTTCCACCGCGACGTCCTCGGCATTCGGCCGGATCGCAACGCCCTGCGCGGAATCGAGCAGGCTGAAGTCGACGAAATCCTGCCGCTTGATGAAGCCGCGGATCGGCGGCGGCGCGGTGACCACCAGCAGCGTGTCGCCGGCCTCGGGATCGGTCAGCCGATGCAACAGGCCGGGATTGGCCAGCCCAATAGCGACGTTGGCCAGCGCGGGGTCGGTGACGTTGCGCGTCACCGTCAGCGGCTGCGGCGAGGCCTGCATCTTGTCGGCAAAGATCACGGTCCATTGCGCTCCGCTGGCGCGTTCGTCGGCGGCGAGCGCATGCATCTGCGGCCGGTTCATGCGAACGCGGATCGCCTGTCCCTGGTCGAGTCGCACGCGGCTGACTTCGCCGATGATCGAACCGCCCTTGGCGCGGATCGGCCCGAGGTCGAACGCCGCTGTCGAGTCGAATACCACCCACACCGTATCGCCGCGGCGGAAGGAAGCCGCGGGCGTCGGCCCCGCGAAGGAGAAGGTCAGGCGCAAGCCCTCGCTGTCCCGCATCGCCTCCGCCTTGGCGGTGCTGTCGGTCGATCCGGGCTCCACGTCGGCTGCGCCGGGCTTCACGTCGGCTGCGCCGGGCTTGGCTTCGGCGGCCATCGTCTTTTTGGGGAGGTCGGATGCCTCCGGCTTTTTCCCGGCTTCGGCGGCCATCGTTTTTTTCGGGAGGTCGGACAGCTCGGGCTTTTTTCCGGCCTCGGCGGCTTCTGCCGGCCTCACCGGCGGCGTCTCGGCAGCGGCCGGCGGCGGCGCCGAAGGCTGCGGAGCAGGTGCTTCGGATGCCGGCGGTGGCGAAGCCGCATGCTCGGATTTGGGCGCATCGACGACGGCTGCCGACGGTGCCTTGGCGGGCGCGTCCGGCTTGGCATCCGTCTTCATCTGGCGCGCGATCGATTCCGATGTCGGCGGCACGATGTCGTTGGCCTGAGGTTCCGGCGCGGACTCTCCGGGCGGCTTTGCTGCAACCATGCCCGAGGCCGGAGCGTCCGGCTTCGGTCCGTGCGCTGCGTCAGCGGCCGGTTTTGCACCGTGCCCGGCATCGGCGGTCGGAAGCGGCAACGCCCTCGCCTTTTCCGGCTGCTGGAAGCCGACATCGATGATGTAGTTCCTTTCCTCCCGGAAGGAGTGGACGTCGACATCGCCGATCAGGGCGATATCGACCATGGTTTTGCCGATGTCGACCTTCTGGTTGATGGAGGCGACATTCGGCGGCGCGGCGACCTTCGCGTCGGCGAGGTCGAAAATGAGAAGAGCGTTGAATTGCAGCGTGAGCTTCTGGTCATTCAGCACCGACGAGGCGCCGACCCCGTCGGGCATTTCGAATACGAAGCGCACGAAGGTCGGCTGCACCAGCGCGCGCACGCGGATCGGCGGCCGCTTCTTGACCTCGGTCTCGGCGCGCTGCAGCCGAAGAGCGCGCTCGGCGGCGCGCGCGCGCGCGGCAAGCTCGCGGACCACCTCCATCGGCAGGCTTGGCGGCGGCCCCTTCCAGCCATCGGGCAACATGTCGACGAAGATCCGTTCGCCGGCGACCATGGTGCTGACGGTCACCCTGCGCACGAGCGAAAGCCTGATCGCGCTTCCATCCGGATCGCGGCGTGCCGCTGACACATAATCGGGCGCGGCCTCGGACAGTTTTTCGACGGGAATGTCGACCGGGCGGTTGAAGCGGATGATGAGGATGGAGCCTGCCGACGTCACCTCGATTCCGACATCGGTCGCGAGCTTGAACACCAGCCGCGCGTAGCCGTCTGCAACCGCGACCGTCGCCTCGCCCCTGACCGGATCGATTGCGCCGCGGGCGTTCGACAGGGGCAGGCCGAACACAACGAGGAAAGCCGCGAGCCATGACGGCCAACGGCTTTGCCTCCGCGGCAAGCTGCGGACCAGCGACAGAAATCCAGCGGCAGCCGTTCGCGCCATTCCCACATGTCTTCCGGTTCGACGATCCGCGCGGGCAGCGGCACCGCCTTGCCCCGCGGATTTGCGCCTCGCGAATCTAGAATTGGCAAATTAAGGACTTGTTAAATATCCCGGTGTGGTTGTTCAGAACTTCACTTCATTGTCGAAAGCCGCCTGCGAACTGGTTCAATTGGCTTTCGGCAGCATGGCCTTGCCCTCGATCTTGGGCAGTTCGGCGGTGGCGGCGGCCTTGTCGGCGCCCGCCCGGCGCGCCATTTCGACGGTCAGGCGTTCGGCCGCTTCCGGCAGCATCAGGCCGAGAATGTCGGACATCTTGCGCGGCGCGATCTGCGTGGCGATGTCGAGCAGCACCGACATTTCGAGCCGGTCGAACACCTTGGCCGCGTCCTTCGGCTTCATGCCTTCATACATCGTCACGATGTTCTTGAGCCGTGTGCTGTCGGCTTCCTTGTTCTGGCCGCTCGCGGCCGAGATCCGCGCTTCGACGGCCTTCATTTCCTCGACCTTGGATTCGATGCGTTTTTCCGCCGCCTTCAACAGGCTCTCGCGAATGTCGATTTCGCGCGCCCGCGCCTCCAGTTCCTGCCGGCGCGCCTGCAGCCGCTCCAGGATCGCCCGCTCGGCGGGCGGGACCTGAGGCTGAGCCTCCTCGGCACGGGCCGCGGCGCCATCGGACTTGGTTTCCGGGGCGGCGGGCTTCGGGGCCTCCTCCTTCGGCTTCTCGTGGGTCGATCCCGTGATATCGGCCTGGTCCTCCTTGCCCGGGAAGTTCAGCATTTCCTGCGCCCAGGATTTCCGGGTCGATTTCGGGTTGTAGTCGAACACATAGCCACCGTCGATCACGAGGCCGGCGACCTTCAGCACCGCGAGGCCGAAGATCGCCACCACAACGACGGGAATCACGCGAATGTCACGATACGATTTCATGCAGCGAGGCCACCGGAGCGTTTGCGGTCCGAGAAGGCCTGCGCCGCGGCTGCCAGTGCCTTGACATCGGACCCCTTGGTGCCGGAGCCCTTCGCTTCAGGTTCGGGCGCAGCGCCCGGAGGCCGCGCCGCGATCACGATCTTGGACAGCAGCCGCACCACCTGGTCGCCTTCGGCGAGCTGCCGCTTCAGGTAGTCCGACATCTCGGACGCGGCTGCGATCTGGCCGCCGAGATGTTCGTTGACGTCCCGAACCGTGAGCTTGAGCCCGCCGATGGCGCGCTCGGCGATTTCGGTCGCGGTGATCAGTTCGCGAATCACGGCCCTGAGCGAGTGCTCGTCCGCCTTCAGCCGCTTCAGCCGCGTGTTCAGGAGCACGCAGTAGCCGATGGTCACGATCAGCAGCAGCGCGACCAGGGTCTCGATCATCACACCTAATGAATGACTCATTGGGCCTCCAGCATCTTGTTCTGCTCGTCCGCCTTCTCGAACATCGCAAGCGTCGTGTTCGGCTTGCGCAAAGGCTTGGTGACGCGAATGGCGACGTTCTCACCGACCCGCCCCATCCGGCCCTCCGTCAGGGTCACGCTGCCGCAGCGCACCGCGACCAACGCGTCGGCGCGCAGGTTGAGTGGCAGGGTATCGCCGACCTTCAGCCGCATCAGTTGCTTGAGCGGCATGTCGGCCTCGTAGAGCACGGCCTCGACGGCGATCTCGGCCTGGGCGATCTCGGTGGCGAAATGACCTTCCCAGATCTGGTCGCGGCCGAATTTTTCGCCCATGAACATCTGCAGCAGCACGCTGCGGATCGGTTCGATGGTCGCATAGGGCAACAGCAGCTCGATGTTGCCGCCGCGGTCTTCCATGTCGACACGCAGCCGCACCAGGATCGCGGCGTTGGCAGGCCGGCTGATCGCCGCGAAGCGCGGATTGGTCTCGAGCCGGTCGATCGAGAAGGTCACCGGCGACAGCGGCCGGAACGCCTGTTCGGCGTCGGCCAGCACCACCTCGATCAGGCGCTTGACCAGATTGGTCTCGATGGTCGTGTAGGGCCGCCCCTCGACCCGCAGCGCCGTGGAGCCGCGCCGGCCGCCGAGCAGTACGTCGATCATCGAATAGATCAGGCTGGAATCCACCGTGGCGAGGCCGAAATTGTCCCATTCCTCGGCCTTGAACACGGAGAGCACCGCGGGCAGCGCGATCGAGTTCATGTAGTCGCCGAAGCGCACCGAGGTAATGCGGTCGAGCGAGACTTCGACGTTGTCGGAGGTGAAGTTGCGCAAGGACGTCGTCATCAGCCGCACCAGGCGGTCGAAGACGATCTCCAGCATCGGCAGGCGCTCGTAGGAGACCATCGCCGAATCGATGATCGCGCGGATCCCGGAGTGGTCGTCGAGGGTGATGTCGCCGACGGTGAAACCGAGCAGATTGTCGATTTCCTCCTGCGACAGAACCCGTTCGCCGTTGTTCTTGCCGGTGCCGAAATCGCGGCTGCCGTCCTCGACCATGGCGGCCCATTGCAGCGCCATGGTTTCCGTGAGTTCATTGGCCGCTGCCGCTTGCGCAGCCTCGGCGGGATCCTCGGAATCAAGCGAGGCTTCCCATTGCGCGGCTATGGCATCTTGATCGACAGGATCGTTATTCGCCATATCAGCTAGTGTCCCGAATCCGAAGCCCGCATCATCACGCAACGTCCTCTGAAAACGAACTTCCCGCTACTGAACCACGATTTCCTTGAACAACACCGCTGTCACGGGAATCGGCGCGACCGCCGCGTTGACGCGCTTGGTGAGTTCTTCCTTGAGGCGAAACAGGCCGGCCGAGCCGTTGATGTCGCTCGGCCTGAGTTCCCGCAGATAGGTTTGGAAGATATCGGTGACCCGCGGCATGCTCGGCTTGATCGCCTCGACCTGCTTCTCTTCCTTGACCTCGAGCACGACCTTGACCTTGAGGTATTGCACGCGTTCGCCCGGCGCACCGACCAGGTTGACCAGCATGTCCGGCACCTCGACGAACGCAGGCGGCTTGGCCACCGGCCCTTCGGCGTGCTTCTCACCGCCATCCTGATGACTGAACAGGAAGAACCAGGCCACGGCACCCCCGCCGATCACCATGAGGCAGACCACGGCGATGATGATCAGTTTGAGCTTGCTCTTGGGTGAGGAAAGGGCCTCCGCCGCATGGGCCGCGCCGCCGTCCTGATCACTGTCTGACATCGCCCGACCGGTCCGCTCTCAAAAGGAATGCAACCCGTGCCGCCGGGCTCGGCTGATGACGCGCCTTGACGAATGCCCGCAAGCGCACGTGCGCTCATTCGTTGACGCTAGGTAACAATGGTTAACGGAACCTTTCTTTTGGTCGAGAGGTAGGAAAAAGTTGCCGGGCAAACCTGACCAATCCCCCCTTGTTGCCGACCCTCCGCCTCCCTTCCAAACAGCCAACCATTTGAAAAAGCGCAATCTTCCGAGTTGGCACGGCATTCGCTGAGTGAGAGTCGAACCAGGAGGCTTGGGAGAGCCGAAGCGGTTCGAGAGGAGACCGGCGCCATCAGCCTGGGAGGGCTTGTGTCGCGGGTCGTTTCGAAAGGGGAGCATAACCGATGGAGAATACCCTTCTCGTCGGACTATCGCGGCAGATGGTGCTGGAGCGGCAGCTCGACGTCGTCGCCAACAACGTCGCGAACATCAACACCACCGGCTTCAAGGCCGACCGCATGCTGTTCGAGGAATATCTGAACTCGGGCGCGCATGAAGACAATTTCCAGCGTCCCGACCGCAGGGTCAGCTATGTGCAGGACCGCGGCACGTTCCACGACCTGAAGCAGGGCGCCCTCGAGGCGACCAGCAATCCACTCGACGTCGCGATCGACGGCGACGGCTTCCTGGTGGTACAGACCGCCGGCGGCGAGCGCTACACCCGCGACGGCAATCTGCACCTCAACGACAAGGGCCAGCTCGTCACAGGCTCCGGCGATGCCGTGCTCGGCACCTCCGGACCGATCGTGTTCCAGCAGACTGACCACGACATCAACATTGCCGCCGACGGCACCGTCACCGTGCTGGAGGGCCTGAACCCCACCGACTCGATCCGCGGCAAGCTTCGCCTCGTCAACTTCGCCGACGCGCAGAAACTCCTGAAGCAGGGCGGCAATCTGTTTTCGGCCGAAGGCGCGGCCGCGGTGCCCGACACCAAATCGATGATCCAGCAACGCTATATCGAGAAGTCGAATGTCAATGCGGTCGCCGAGATGGGCCGCATGATGGAGGTCACGCGCAGCTATCAGCAGATCGCCACCCTGCTGCAGCAGCAGAGCGACCTGCACAAGAACGCGATCGACAAGCTCGCCGAAGTTCCGGCCTAAACCATGATCCGGGCCGGCGGGCACCGCTGGTCCGATCCCGATCATGTTCAACGACGATGTGACTTGAGGACTTAAATCATGCAGGCGCTCCACACCGCAGCGACCGGAATGGCGGCACAGGAACTCAACGTTCAGGTGATCTCCAACAATATCGCGAACCTGCGCACCACCGGCTTCAAGAAGCAGACCGCGGCGTTCCAGGACCTGATCTACGAGCATGTGCGCCGCGTCGGCGCGCAGGCCTCCGACCAGGGCACCATCCTCCCCGTCGGCGTCGATCTCGGCGGTGGCGTCAAGACCGTCGGCACGCCGCGCTCGATGACGCAAGGTACGCTGTCGCAGACCGGCAACGATCTCGACCTCGCGATCGGCGGCGAAGGCTTGTTCAAGATCCTGATGCCGGACGGCACCTTCCAATACACCCGCGACGGCACCTTCCAGTTGGACAATCAGGGCCGCATCGTCACTGCCCAGGGCAACCCGGTGCAGCCCACCATTACCCTCCCGAACAATGCCTCGGGCCTCACCGTCAACGCGCAGGGCCAGGTCTCCGTGACGCTGCCGGGAACGACCACCTCCACGATCATCGGCCAGATCGGGCTGACACGCTTCATCAACAAGGCCGGCCTGCTGCCGGTCGGCAGCAACCAGTTCGCCGAGACGCCCTCCTCCGGCCCGCCGCAGGACGGCACCGCCAACGTCGAAGGCCTCGGCGCCATCACCCAGGGCAGTCTCGAGCAGGCCAACGTCGACGTGGTCTCGGAATTGAGCGACCTGATCGCGGCGCAGCGCGCTTATGAGATGAACGCCAAGGTGCTCAGCGCCGCCGACCAGATGCTGCAGGCGACCACCGCGCTGTTCCGCTGACGGGAGAGGATGATGACATTCCGCGCGTTCCTCCTCGCCACCGCCCTGCTCGCGGCGGGCACCGCGGCGCTGGCGCAACAGCGCTCCGACACCATCGCGAGCCCGGTGCTGCACGCCAGCGTCACGGTGGCGAGCGACATGGTGCGGATCGGCGACCTCATCGACAATGCCGGGTCGTTCGCGCAGATCGCGGTCTATCGCGCCCCCGACCTCGGCACCACGGGCACGATTCCGACCGCGCAGGTGCTGACGGCGCTGCGCGCCCATCAGGTCATCGGCGTCGACACCCGCAATATCAGGGAGGTCACGGTGACGCGGCTGGCGCGCACCGTCGAGAGCAGGGCGATCGAGCTCGCGGTGGCGCAGGCGCTGCAACGCCGCAACGGGCTTGGCGACGCCGGCAATCTCACCTTGACCTTCGACCGCGACGTACAGGATCTGCGGCTCGATGCCGCCAACAGCGGCGCCATGCAGGTGGCCGCGGCGCGTTTCGAGCCGCGCAACGGCCGCTTCGACGTGACCTTCGAGATCGTCAACGAGGTGACCGGGAGCCCGACCCGGCTGCGCTTCACCGGCACGGCGGTCGAGACCGTCGACGCTGCGGTGCTCACGCGCAATGTCGACCGCAGCGACATGCTGAAATCCGCTGACATCGTGATCGAGCGACGCACCAAGGCTGAGGTCGGCAATGATGCCGCGAGCCGCGAACAGTCGCTCGGCATGCAGATGCGCCGCCCGATGCGCGCCGGACAGTCGCTGCGCGCCGCCGACCTGGTCAAGCCGGACCTGGTGCAGCGCGACCAGAGTGTCACCGTCATCTACGACAGCCCCGGGCTTTATCTGACCACGCGTGGCAAGGCGCTCGACAGCGGCACCGAAGGCGACGTGGTCAATGTGCTCAACCTGCAATCCAAGCGCACGGTGACCGGCATCGTCACCGGCCGCGGCCAGGTAACGATCCAGGTCGCCACGCCGAAGCCAGCAGAAGACATTACCTCCTCGATCGCGCCGGCGCAGACCGGCGCACCGCTCGCGGCAGCCAAGGTTGCGTCGCAACTCGCGCCCAAACCCGCGCCGCAAATCACGTCGCAAGTCACGTCGCAACTCACATCGCAAGCCGCATCTCAAGTCGCCTCCGCCACTCCAAAAGCCGAGTAAGGTTCATGTCTAGCTCCAGAGTTCGTCGTCTCCTCGTCGCCGGTGTGTCGCTGGCGGCTCTCAGCGTCGCGAGCGGATGTTCGTCGATCGACCGGCTGTCGCAGATCGGCGAGCAGCCGAAGCTGGCGGCGATCGAAAATCCGACGGCGCAGCCCGGCTACAAGCCGGTGCAGATGCCGATGCCGAAGCCGGAAACGGTGTCCTACAATCCCAACTCGCTGTGGCGCAACGGCAGCCGCGCCTTCTTCAAGGACCAGCGCGCCTCGCATATCGGCGACATCCTGACCGTGACCGTCAACATCACCGACAAGGCCAACATCGCCAACGAGACCCAGCGCAGCCGCACCAACAAGGAGGATTCCGGCATCACCGATTTCGTCGGCGCCAAGACGCTCGGCGCCACCGCCGCCAAGGTCCTGCCCGGCCGCATCCTGACCGCGGACTCCAGCGCCTCCAGCGACGGCAAGGGGTCGGTGCAGCGGCAGGAAGCGCTGCAGACCAACGTCGCCGCCGTGGTCACCCAGGTGCTGCCAAACGGCAACCTGGTGGTCGAGGGCAAGCAGGAGATCCGGGTCAATTTCGAAATCCGCGAACTGGTGGTTGCCGGCATCGTGCGGCCCGAGGATATCCAGAGCGACAACACCATCGATTCGAGCAAGATCGCGCAGGCCCGCATCGCCTATGGCGGCCGCGGCCAGATCACCGACGTGCAGCAGCCGCGTTATGGCCAGCAGGTGATGGACGTGCTGCTGCCGTTCTAACAGAGGATCGAAGTCATCAGGCGGATCGGTTCCGGAATCGATCGGCGCGGACCTCGTCCTGAGAGAGGCTGAAGAGCTCCCACACGTCGTTGCGAACCTAGGCGCAATGATGTGTTCAACGCGGCCCTCGCCAGCTCCCCTGGCGAGGGCCGCGCTCGTTTTGGTAAGGCCGCAGGGACCGTGGTTGCGACCTTTTTGCCGACCCTGGTGGATGAAACAGGGTTGGGATGGAGGGCGTCGAAGGAGGGCGACCACAAGGGTCGCCCCTACCGGATCGACACAGCGTAGGGGCGCCCCTTGTGGGCGCCCTGTTTGAACCGTCACCTTGCTTCTTCTGGACGCCAGCGCAATCCAGCCCTCTCGTCACGCCACCTGATCCGGGCTTCCGAATTCTTCAACCGTCGCTGCGAGTTCGAGCCGAACCAACAGAATTGACCACCAACCTCAAAATTGATATATATCATTGGTATCTACCACAATGAAGGACGCGGATCATGAGCGCCACCGCCAAGTTGTTCATGCATGGCCGCAGCCAGGCTGTGCGCCTGCCCAAGGAATTCCGCTTCGAGGGCACGGAGGTGCGGGTCAGCAAGGTCGGCGACAAGGTGATCCTCGAACCGCTGAAGAAGCAGCCTTTTGATGTGGATGCCTGGTTCGCGCGTCTCGACGAGCTCGGCGGCCGCGATTTCCTCCCCGACGGTATCCCTGACGAGCCGCCAGCCGAACCCGATCCGCGCGTCTTTTTTGACGAATGATCTGCCTCGACACCAACATCGCGATCGACGTGATCAACGGGCGGGTCCCCACGGTGCGGCATCGTCTGGCGGAGCAATTGCGGCTGGGAACGGAGATCGCTTTCTCCGCCATCGCCCTGTTTGAACTGCGCTATGGCTACGCACGCAGCGAGCAGCGGGCCGAAGCCGAACGTCTGCTGACTGAATTCCTAGCGCCGGGAATCGTGATCCTTCCGTTCGATGCAGAAGATGCTGCCCACGCCGGGGAGATACGCGCCTATCTGGAGAACCGGGGCACAGCGATTGGCCCCTATGATTGTCTCATCGCGGCCCAGGCGCGCCGCCGGAGTGCCACGCTGGTAACGGCGAACGTGCGCGAGTTCGGACGCGTGCCGGGACTGATCGTCGTGGATTGGGCGACCTGACGGAGACGTCATTGCGGGCGCAAGCGACGCGATCCATGGCACCGCGCGCGAGCAGGATGGATTGCTCCCTTCAGCCCGGCGCGACGAGCGAGGACATTGGAACGCCGAGCGTATAGACGAAGCCGCTCGGGTCATACGCCAGACGGACCTGGCCTTTCAATTGTTGACCAAGCGACCCGATCAGGCGCGTGCCAAAACTCTGTCGGGACGGTGCGCGCACCGCGGGACCATTCCTCTCGGACCAGGTCAGTTGCAGCCGCTGCATGGCTTCGTCGATCGTCCATGCAATATCGACGCTTCCCGCCGGCACCGACAGCGCTCCGAATTTCGTGGTGTTGGTGCAGAGTTCGTTGAGGGTCATGGCAAGAGCGATCACCGCGCCGGACGTGATCTTGATATTAGGACCCGCGATCGAAAATCGTCCGACGCCTTCATTGTCATAGGGCGCCGTCGCTCCGCGGATGGTGTTGGCAAAGTCGGCGTTCGACCATCGCGCCTGCAACAGCAGATCGTGCGCCCGACCGAGCGCGACCAGTCGCCCTTCGATCGCGTGTTGCCCGTGTTCGATGCTCGTTGCGGTCCGCAGGCTTTGTGAGGCAATGGCACTCACGGTCGCCAGGGTGTTCTTGATGCGGTGGTGCAACTCCTCCAGAATAAGTTTCTGCAGCTTGTCGGCCGCTTCGCGCTCTCTTGCCTCGATGCCGGCCTGCGCCAGCAGCACCTCTGCATCGATGCCCGCCTGCTCGAGCAACAGGCGAAGGCTGTCGTTTTCCGCCGTCAAGGATTCATTGTCAGTCGAGTCTGTCGATCGAGACGTCTCGGAAATCCTGCGCGTTCCCGTCTTCACGGCCTTTGCGAGAACCGGCGAAATATCGGCCTGTATGATGCTCAGCGCCCCCTGCCCGATCATGTCTTGCATTTCCGCGATCATCTGCTTCACATCGAGCGGCTTGCCAAAGAAGCGACTAAGGATCGGCTTTTCGGCCTCCGTCAGCGTCAACTTGCCCGACACGAGGATGATCTTGATGGCAGGCCACCGCTGATGGACGGCTTGCGCCAGCTTGAGGCCATCCATGCTGCCGGGCATCTGAATGTCGGTGAACAGCAGGACGATATCCGAGCGGGATTCGAGGATGGCGAGCGCCTCGTCGGCGTTCACCGCTTCAATGGGTGTGAATCCCGCGTCCTCGACGATATCGACCGCGCGCATGCGCAGCAGCAGTTCATCTTCGACGACGAGAACTTTTGGCGGCGCGGCGGGCTGGTTCATAAGCCTGGTTCCTCTGGCGATGTCATTCCGAGCCAAGCCGGCCAGCCCGCGCCAGTTGCTCATTCATGGCTTCGAACATGCAATCGGGTCATGAAGACCGATTGTCCTCGTCCTTGTAGCACAGTGCCGATCGCGAGCACGGACCAAGAGTCAATCTAAATGTGAGCAATATTGCTCACTCCTGCGGGCCGGCGGAGGTGGCCTCTGGAACAGGCATGTCGTGATTTGGCGGGCTTGTTCAGTCACCTCGGACCGAATGTTTCGTGCAGCGTCCCGTTTCGCCGCTTCCTGCACCGTTTGGCGTTGGCATGCGCGCGTCAGCCGAATCCGAAGGCCCACTTCCATGCCTTGTGGGTGTTCAATGATGAACCGAGGAAGGGCGGCCCGAGGCAAGCGCTGGCCGCCACACTTATGAGGCAATCCTCGTGTCGAGATGCACACCGGTCTCCGCCCGCAGCGCACTGCAGACCCCAAGCAGATTCTCGGCGGTCGGATCGCCTCCGGAGCCGAGCATGCGCATCAGGCTCTCGCGGTCGCCCGAGCGCCTTGCTCGACCGCTCAAGCCAACGGTCGCATTGATATCGGCGGCTTCTTGATTCGGGCCCGGGATTCATAGCAGCGTCACCGTATTTGTACGGCCAACCGGTTCCTCAATGTCTCCACAGTGCTCTGATTGATGAGCGCGATGAGACCTTACAATTGTAAACAGCAGGCACATGCGGCGATGGGCAAAGCGCTCGCCGCCACCGGCTGTGACCGGCAGAAATGGGTGCGGGTTGCCGTTGCGTGGGACCACCTCGCTCGCAACGCCGCCGACCATGATCGGGGGCTCCGCTCGGGACAACAAGGACTTTCTCAGTTGAACGCGTTGCTGACTCATCTGCTGGAGCCGCAAAGATCCGAGTGACGTAGCTGCATCGGGAGTTTCACCGGCCAATTGGCGTTCACGCGCCGCAACCAGCGTCGGGCGCTCCTCCATCGCGGCTTGCCGTTTCGGGGCATCGTGTTCTGCCTTGGACACTCCATGAAGCACGCCGCATCTCGCCGCCTGACAAGCGAATCGGTGTCGGTCGATCGCGATGACACGCTCTCGTCGGCTCAAAAACCGCATGCGCGCAAGAACCAATTTCGTGAACTGGCGCCGCTATCCCATCCACGATCGGGTGAGGAGGGCGGAACATGCGGGGCCGCTGACGGTTCTTCGGCAGGGGCGAAAGAGTGAGGTAAGTTCCCATGCGAATCACATCCATCACGCTCGCCATGGCGGCGGCATTGATGGCCGGCGGCGCCGCGGCGCAGTCGGCCAACCTGTCCGGAACCTATCGCTGCGTGGAGGCCTGCCGTAACGGCCTGGTCGGCTCACCCGCGTTCATTACCCAGAACGGCGATGAACTCAATCTGGTCAACGAGGCGGGTCAGCCATCCCGCGCCTGGCCGGACTGGTCCGCGCCGAATCGGCGGATCTGGGCCGATGCCTGGGACGTTAGCGCAGTCTATTCGCCTGATGGACTGACGTTGCAGTTCGACAATGGCACGATCTGGGCTCGCGACGTTGGACCGGCCCCACCGCCGGCGGCAGTGCTGGTGCCGCGCCGGATGAGCGGGTTGCGGTAGCAGCCCTCTACGCGAATCGCGCCTCGACCTGGCCGAGCCCGTCAAGTTCCATGACAACACTGTCGCCGGCCTTGAGCCACACCGTCTTGACCAGGCTCCCGGTCAGGACGATCTGGCCGGCGCGCAGGCCACGGCCTGCCGTGGCGAGGTGATTGGCAAGCCAGGCCAGCGCGTTGTGCGGATGCCCCAGGACGTCGGCGCCGCTGCCCTGCCCCACCACCTCGCCATTGATGATCGCACGGCCGGTTACCGCGAGCAGATCGGGCGCGGCCGCGCGTGCGACCGGCAGTCCGAGCACGCATCCGGCCGCGAAGAAATCATCGGCCACCAGGGTCGGCGCGCCCATAGTCTCCCATTTCACGTAGCGGTCGTCGACGATCTCGATCGCGGGGCGATAGCCGTCGATCGCGTCCGCGACGCTCTGCTGGGTAAACGGCGCGGCGGAGGCCGGAAGGTCTCGCGACAGCCGCACCGCGATCTCGCACTCGACGCCGACGCGGCGGTAGTCGGCTGCCGGCAAGGTCACACCGCTGTCGTGGATGCCGCGTTCGAACACGCCGCCGGAACAGGGATGCGGAATGTCAAGATAAAGCTGCATCACCGTGGAGGTGCAGCCGATCTTGTAGCCGGCGAGAGCGCCGTTCACAGGCAGCATGAGGTCGTGCAGCGCGCGCTGGACGCGATAGCCCTCGGCCTCGTCGCGCGGCACGATCTCGGCTGGCAGCGCCGGCAGCGGTGCACGATTGCGGCGGGCCGCGGCGATGGCCTGGGCGGCGGCGAGAATCCTGTCCATGTCCGAGATCCCCGTCGGGTGAATGTTGAAGCGGGATCGCAACCAGCCCGAAGGTCCAGTGCAGGATTTATGGTAAACCAATTGTTAGCAAAGGGAAAACTGGCGGCGCCTCAGGTAGAGACCGGGTGGCGGGTCGAGTCGCAGGCCACGCGAAGCCGTGGCCCCGGCGCGAGGCAAAGCCGCCTCCACGAATCAAAAAGGGGCCAAACGTGGCCCCCTACTCGTCGCGATAGACCTTTTCGCGCTTTTCGTGACGCTCCTGCGCCTCCACCGACAACGTCGCGATCGGACGCGCCTCCAGCCGCTTCAGCGAGATCGGCTCACCGGTCTCTTCGCAATAGCCGTAGGTATTGTCCTCGATACGCTGCAGCGCGGCATCGATCTTGGAGATCAGCTTGCGCTGACGATCGCGGGCGCGGAGTTCGATCGCGCGGTCGGTCTCGGACGAGGCCCGGTCCGCGAGATCAGGGTGATTGACGTTCTCTTCCTGCAAGGCCTGCAAGGTCAGCTTGGACTCGCGCAGGATTTCGTCCTTCCATGACAGAAGCTTGGCGCGAAAATATTCGCGCTGGCGATCGTTCATGAAAGGCTCTTTCTCCGAGGGTCGGTAGTTCTTCAACTTTTCCAAGGCCAGCCCATCTCTACTGTGGGCGCCGCGTCACCGCAGGCGCCGCTCGCGAGCAGGAAAGCTCTGCTCGCGCCGGCCTTATATAGCGAGGTCATGTGACATACAATATCGCGTCATTGGAAAGGCCAATGGGCCAAGGCCTTGCACAGGCAGTTATATTTTGCAGACGCGGAATTGCGGCCCTGCAGCCTAGTAACCGACCGTGAATCGCTTGCGGATATGGCCCGGACGCTCGATTTCGTCGGCCAAAGCGACCGCGAAATCCTCGAACGAGATCCAGCTTTTTCCATCTGAGCCGGTCAGGAGCTGGTCGGTTCCGAGCCGGAACTTCCCGGTCCGCTCGCCGGCTGTGAATAACGCGGATGGCGACAGGAAGGTCCAGTTCAGGTCTTTTTCCTGGGCTAGGAGGTCGAGGAAGGCGCCCCCCTTCTCGGCTTCCGCCTTGTATTGGGCGGGAAAGCCCGGCGTCGTCACCAGCCGAACGCCAGGGGCCACCTCGAGGCTGCCGGCGTCGCCGACCACGAGATACCGGCCGACGCCGGAGCCCTTGGCGGCGCCGATCAGCTTGGCCGGGTCGCTGGCGAGGAAGTGGATCGAGCTGATGGCCACATCGCGGCCGGCGAGCAGCGCGGTCAGCGCGGCCTGGTCCTGCGCATCGCCCTCGACCGCCGTGACCTGGGGCAGCGCTGCGATCTTGTCCGGGTTTCGGGCGATGGCGGTGACGTGGTGGCCGCGGCGGGACAGTTCGGCCACGATGCGCGAGCCGGCATTGCCGGACGCGCCGACGACGGCGATCTTCATTGGGAGGTCTCCATGGTTGGCATTGGCGGGTAACCAATAGTGACTAGATATATGAAAGAGTGTAAGTGTTAAGAGAGCACCCTGAGCTCACCTGATTACGCCGGAGTAACCTGATGAAATCAGCCAATGCCTATGCGGCCGATTGCCCGACCCGCCAGATCCTCGACCGGGTCGGCGACAAATGGGCGGTGCTGATCCTGCTGCTGCTCCGCGACGAGGCGTTACGCTTCAATGCGTTGCGCCGGACCATTGAGGGCATTTCGCAAAAGATGCTGTCGCAGGTGCTGAAGAGCCTCGAACGCGACGGCCTGATCCGACGCCGTGCCACGCCGACCGTACCGGTGACGGTGGAATATTCGATCACGCCGTTGGGTGCGACGCTGGCCGCGGCGGTCGATCCGTTGCGCGACTGGGCGGAGGGGAATCTGAAGGAGGTGCTGGCGGCGCAGCGCCGCTACGACGCGCAGCACAAGACGATCGCGGCGTGAGCGGGCGCGTTTTCGAGCGGGAGCCTGCCCGCATTTGATAGCTGGTCGCGTGACGACGAGGCCTCGCGACTACGGGGCTCTAGAACTTCCCCGACTTGGCGAGTTCGACCTCGACCCGCAATTCGATCTCGGACAGCACCGCGTCGAGGCCGGGGTCGCCGGAGGATGCTTTCAGGTTGGCGGCGGCATCGCGCAGCCGGCTCAAGGTCGATGCGCTGAGATTGCCGGACAGCAGGCCGAGCTTGAGGTCGTCGAGCACGTCGAGCGCGCCACGGCCGCGCTTCACCGAACGCTTGCGCCGCTCGGCAGGATCCTCCTCGACGCCCTGCAGCGCCAGCAGCGCGTCGATGTTGGCCGACGCCTTGGGCGCGGTCGCGGCGCGGGTCTCCTGGGGCGTCGCCGTATCCGGCAGCGTGAAACCGCTCGAGCCTGTGCGCCGCGTTGGCGAGACTGGCGTTCCAACCGTGATGCCGTTCGGTCCGTAGATGCGCATGGCCTGATCCCGCGAGAGCGTCGGATGGCGGCGAGCTTCGCCCCGCAATGGTTAACGCGGCGTAAACGGCCCGGCAAAATCTGCCGACCGGACCCGATCTTGCCGGCGCGCAGACGCCTTCGCAAATCCCGTCGACACTTTTTTTGTCGCAATGTCAGCGCATTACGTTGCGAATCCCGCGTGGCACGGCGCTCGCATAGTGAAGCGCAGATCGCAAAGCGCCATGGGAGTGGCTGACGGCGATCCTTGAAAATGCGAGTTCGAGGGGAGCAGAGGATGCGAAGCGTCCGTCCGGCAAAATTGTTTCTCGTGGCGTGCGCCGCGCTCGTTGCGCTGGCCTCGTCCACGGGCGCGGCCGGTGCGAATTCCCGGATCAAGGATCTCGCCAATATCGAGGGCGTGCGGCAGAACCAGCTGATCGGCTACGGCCTCGTCGTCGGCCTCAACGGCACCGGCGACACCCTGAACAACATCCCCTTCACCAAGCAGTCAGTGCAGGCCATGCTGGAGCGGATGGGCGTCAACATCCGCGGCGCTAGCATCCGCACCGTTAACGTCGCCGCCGTGATGGTGACAGGCAATCTGCCGCCCTTCGCCACCCAGGGCACCCGAATGGACGTCACAGTGTCAGCGCTCGGCGATGCCAAGAACCTGCAGGGCGGCACCCTGCTGGTCACCCCCCTGCTCGGCGCCGACGGCAATGTCTATGCGGTGGCGCAGGGCTCGCTCGCGATCTCCGGCTTCCAGGCCGAGGGCGAGGCTGCCAAGATCGTGCGCGGCGTGCCGACGGTCGGCCGCATCGCCAACGGCGCCATCATCGAGCGCGAGATCGAGTTCGCGCTGAACCGGCTGCCGAATGTGCGGCTGGCGCTGCGCAACGCAGATTTCACCACCGCCAAGCGCATCGCGGCTGCGATCAACGATTTCCTCGGGGTCAAGACCGCGGAGCCGGTCGACCCATCCACCGTGCAGCTCTCGATCCCCGCCGAATTCAAGGGCAACGTCGTCGCTTTCCTGACCGAGATCGAACAGCTGCAGGTCGAGCCCGATCTCGCCGCCAAGATCGTCATCGACGAGCGCTCCGGCATCATCGTGATGGGACGCGACGTTCGGGTCGCCACCGTCGCCGTTGCGCAGGGCAATCTCACGGTGACGATTTCGGAAAGCCCGCAGGTCAGTCAGCCGAACCCGCTGTCACGCGGACGCACCGTGACCACGCCGCGGTCCACCGTATCGGTCTCGGAGGAGGGCAAGAAGTTCGCGCTCGTCAGGGACGGCGTGTCGCTGCAGCAGCTCGTCGACGGCCTCAACGGACTCGGCATCGGCCCGCGCGACCTGATCGGGATCCTGCAGGCCATCAAGGCCGCCGGCGCGATCGAAGCAGACATCGAGGTGATGTGATGCAATCCGGCTTCATCAACACGACGAATGGCCGCGTTCCCGCCAGTTTCGCGACCCCGTCGATCAAACCCCGCCCCGATCTCGAACTCGCGGCCGCGCTCGCCAAGGTGGCGCCGGCCGCGCAGGCCAAAGCCAAGGCGACGGCGACCGACTTCGAGGCGACGTTTCTCAATTCGATGTTCGCGCAGATCACCAGCGGATTGAAAGGTGACGGCCCGTTCGGCGACACGCAGGGAACCGGCGTCTGGCGCTCGATGCTGACCGAGCAGTACGCGAAGAACTTCGCCAAGGCTGGCGGCGTCGGAATCTCGAACGAGGTCTTCCGCACGCTGATCCTGCAGCAGGCAAGGCAGACCAAACCATGACCCGGACCCGCAGCACCGCGCGAAGTCGAAACCGGGTTTCCCGCGACAAACGCTGTGCGTTTGCGCAGACATCGTGCTCGAACCAGGAGAGGAAGCAGCCATGAACGCCTCCGCGCAAGCGAAGCAAGCGCCTCACCCGGCAGCCACCACGCCGGCCGAGGCCCACAAGATCGCCAAGGAGCTCCTCGAGGTGATGAACGCCCTGCTCAGCCTGATCGACGGCGAGACCGAGCTGGTCCGCGCCGGCAAGCTGCGCGAGGCGATGACACTGGGTGCGAAGAAAACCGAATTGTCGCGCCGCTATGTCGGCGTGGTCGGACGGATGAAGGCGAGTCAGAAATATCTGTCACGCGCGACCCCCGAGCTTCTGACCGCCCTGCACCGGCATCACGACGTGTTCCGCGCGATGCTGCAGGTGAACCTGACCGTGCTCGCCACCGCGCACGCCGTGTCGGAGAACATCGTCCGCGGCGTCAATACCGAGATGCAGCGCCGCAACATTCCGAGTACCTATACCGCGGCCGGCCAGCGCACGGCGCCGGGACCGCGGCACATCACGCCGTTGTCGGTCAGCCGCTCGCTCTGAGCGCGCTGCCGGGCCAAGAGGCATGGATTTTAGTTAACTCGCGCGGCCGGTTTAAGGGCGCGCTTCACCATATTCCCTAACAGAACGTTGAAACCTGCTGACCTATATTGTCAGACGGGATCTAGGAGATTTGACTCTGGGGCGACAGGAGGTTGCCATGAGTTTGGACTTCAGTATCAGGCCGGTGGGGGCACCGGTTGCCACGGTCGTTGTTCAAGCACCGAGCCCCGCCGTGAGCAACGCCGTTGCGACCGTATTGCCCGCCAACCAGAGCGTGACTGTCGCCGAGCCGAATGGGTTCGTGCGCAATGACGTGCAGACCATCAGCGAAGAGGCGGTGACGCACCAGGCCTTTTACGATCGTGCCGCGGCGTCCCTGGTGTTCCAGGTCGTCGACGACAAGAACGCGCGGGTGGTGGATCAGTTTCCCGACGAGGCGGTGTTGCGCCGGCGCGCCTATTTCCACGCGCTCGATCTGTCGAAGAGTTCACTGCCACGCGCGCTGCCCACCGATCGCTCCGCCTGAACGACGCGCGGCCTCGGCCGCGCGTACCGCAGTTGTTCTCTGGCGCAGGCAGCGACCTCAGAGGGTCGTGACCGGCGCCCGTCGCGTTTGAAAGCAGCTTTATTGGCTGAGCCTGGCGTAGGCCGAATCGAGATACGTCGTACCCGTGGCGGGGTCCGTGACGACATTCTTGACCAGCGCCGCTCCTTGCTTAGCCCAGGTGAATTTCGTATCGCCGATACGAAACGTCGCGTCCTTGATCAGCACATCCTGATATTTGACCGTGCCATCGCTCTGGTACTTGACCTTGGCATGGTAGCCTTCGACGTTCGATATTTCGATCGTGAACGACTTGTTGTTGGCGTATTTTCCGGTCCACTTGCCTTCATAGAGTGCGGGATCGACCGCGACATACTTGGTCTTGCTTGGCGCCGCGTTGAGGACGTTGCTCTTGTAGGCCGCGGACAGAATGCTCATCATGTCGGCCACGGCGATGCTCCTTCACGCGCGTCCCGAGAGGCCCGCGGCGATGTTGCGGTTGATCTCGATCAGCGGCTTGAAATGTTCGAACTGTGCGCTGAGCTGCAGCGCCGCCGTCTGCGACAGCACGAACACGCCGATATTGGCGATCTTCTGGCGCACGTCGAGCGGCTGTGGACTGCCCTCACGCATGGCCTCGCTCAGAAAGATCGTCCAGAGCTTGCGATTGTACATCAACGCCTGCCTGGTTTGCTCGCTCAGCGGATCGTTGTTGTTGATGGCTTCCTGCAGCTTGTTCGCCGCTTTCAGCAGCGTCTGCGCTTCGATATCCCGGGGGGACGCCGTGGTAGTGGCAACACGCGCATAGGCATTAGCCGCGGAACTGGACATTTAACACCTCGGCAGCACTCTTACTGAATTGCACAAGCGCGAAAGTAAGCAGCGCTACTTAACATTAGCTTACCGACGGTGACCGTAGAACCACGGAATTGGCCGGTATTCGCGAGTATTTGTATCAAGATAGCAGACCTGACTGGCACTGGACATTCCAAGCCCAAGGCGAGAATCCCTGAAGCGAGAAGGCGGCGGAGCGGACGCACCGCCACGATATCAGCCGGATCCCGAGGACGTATCAGCGCAGCAGCTGCAGCACGCTCTGCTGCGACTGGTTGGCGAGCGAGAGCGCGGAGACCGCGATCGACTGGCGGGTCGACAGCGCCTGGCTGTTGGCCGCCTCCTGGTTGGTGTCGGCCAGGGTCAGGTTGGACGAACCGGTCTGCAGCACGTTGATCAGGGACTTGGAGAAATCCTGGCGGATTTCGACGACCGAGAGGTTCGAACCGAGTGACGAGGCTACCGATCGCAGCGTGCTCGAGGCTGCGCTCAGCGTTCCCACCACCCTGTTGGTCGCGCCGTTGTCGATGAAGTCGACGCCACTGATCAGATTGCTGAGACCGAGGCCGGCAGCATTGAACGTGACGCCGTTGATGTTGAGCGTCGACTTGCCGGTTTCGTTGAACACCAGCTTCAGCGTGTCGCCGTTGAGCAGGTTGATGCCGTTGAAGGACGAGTCCTGCGAGGTGGTGTCGATCTGCGCCAGGATATTGTTGAATTGCAGCACCAGATTCGAGCGCGCCGCCTGGGCGACGGCGTCCTGGATCGGCGGCTGTGCAACGGTGAAGGTCAGCGAACTCGTCACCGTTCCGCCGATCGCTCCACCCGACAGGGCCGAACCGAGCGTCGAGGAGGCGTACTCGGTCGCCGTCGTGATCGTCAGCTTGCCATTGGCGTCGATGGTGGCGTTCAGGTTGTTGGCCTGCAACGCAGCGTTGAGCTGGTCCAACGTCTTGACCGTGCCGCTGCTGCCATCGCCGAAGGTGACGTTGACCGCGGCGCCCCCATTGAAGGAGGTGAAGGTCAGGGTCTTGCCGCTGATGCCGCCTACCCCGGAGGTACGCGCGGCCGTGAAGGCAGAGGCGGTGCCGGTGTTGCCGGCGAGACCGAGCACGGATAGCGCGTTGCCGGTGCTGGTGATCGACAGGTCCGCATTGACGCCGGTCGAAATCTTCAGTTGTCCCGACGAGGTGTTGATCGACGAGTTGGTCTGTCCCGACGCCGTTCCCAGCACAGCGGCCCCGGTAATCGCATTGATGGTCGCCGTCTGCACGCCGGTGGCAAGGTCGATCGCGTTCAAGACGTCGGCGACCGTTCCGGCCTGCAGATAGATCGTCGAGTTGCCGGCGCCGTCGGTGACGACGTTGCCGCTCACGCCAAAGCCGCTCGCGACCGCCGGAGCGCCGACCGATCCGGGAACCGGGGCGTTCTTGAAGGTGATGACGTGGCCATCGACGTTCAGCGTCGAACCGTCCTGGATCAGCGCGCCCAGCGAAGCGCCGCTGGTGGTGCGTGCCACGCTGAGCGAGGTGTTGCCGCCGCCGGTCGCCGAGGAGAGACCGAGCGCCTTGAGCAGGTCAGCCTTGCCGGTGACGCTCAGATCGGCGCCCGTCGAGCTGCGCAGCGTAACCTTGCTGGCAGCCGTGACGGCAACGTCCGACGCTGTCTGGCCGGCGCTGGTGCTGATCACCGCGGCGCCGGAGGTGTTGACCGCGACCTTGACGCCGCTGGCGAGGTCGACCGCCGTCACCAGGTCGCCGACGGTCGCCGCCGGCGCACCGGTGGTGCCGAGATAGACGGTGGAGTTGCCGCTGCCGTCCGTGACGATATTGCCGCTGACGCCAGACCCGGTGGTGACAGCGGCTGCTGCTGGCGCGCTGCCGCCGCGGAAGGTGATCGAGTGTCCGTTGACGACGACGACGTCGCCGTCGGCCGGCTGGGCATTGCCGATCAGGCCGGTCGCGGTGGCCGCGCCGCTGGCGATCAGGGTGATGCCGGCGGCGATGGCCGTCGAACCGTCACCGGCGGTGGCCGCCACTCCGGTCACCAGGCCCTGCGTCGCGCCGAGCGTCTTCAACGAGGTCGCGGGCGTTACACCGCCGGCGGCGCCGGTATAGAGCACGTTGCTGGACGCGGTCGCGCTGGCAAAGGTGGTGGTGCCGCGCAGGTCCGCGGAGGTGCCACCGGGAATCGTGGTCGAGACATTCGACTTGGTGGAATAGCCCACCGTGGTCTGCAGCGCCTGGTTGGCGATCGACTTGGCGGAGTCGATCAGCTTCTGCAGCGAGGTGATGCCGGTGTTGGCGGCCTGCAGCACCTGCACGCCGTTGTTGATGCCATCGAGCAGGTTGGAGATGTCGCTGGCCCGGTTGTCGAGGCCCTGAGCAGTGAAGAAGTTGGTCGGATTGTCGAGCGCCGTATTGACCTTCCTGCCGGTCGCAAGGCGCTCCTGCGTGGTGGCCAGGAGGTCGGCCGTCGACTGCAGCGACAGCAGGTTCTGACGAACCGAAGCCGAGAGAACGATACCGGACATTGGCGGACTTCCTCTTGATGCGCGAATCCGTGAACGAACTCAGAACTCGCCGACCTGGAAAACGAACTTTGGCTCATTTGTACGGCCTGTCCTTTAAAGGATGGTTAACGCCAACTTAAACATCACGGTAAATAATTGGTTAACGATTGTATCCGCCGCCGACGCCCCTCAGACGTGCACTCGGCGCTGAGGGCATAAAAAAAGCGGCGGGGCCGAAGCCCCGCCGCCATGTCATGATGAACCTTGTCGCGGATCAGCGCAGCAGCTGCAACACGCTCTGCTGCGACTGGTTGGCGAGCGACAGCGCGGAGACCGCGATCGACTGGCGCGTCGACAGCGCCTGGCTGTTGGCCGCCTCCTGGTTGGTGTCGGCCAAGGTCAGGTTGGACGAACCGGTCTGCAGCACGTTGATCAGGTTCTTGTTGAAGTCCTGACGCACCTGCACGATCGACAGGTTCGAACCGAGAGCTGACGCTTCCGACCGCAGCGTGGTCGACGCTGTGTTCAGGCTCGTCAACACCTTGTTCGTGGTGGCGTTGTCGATGAAGTCGACACCGGTGTTCAGGTTCGCAAGGCCGAGGCCGGTCGCGTTGTAGGTCACGCCGGTGATGTTGAGGCTCGACTTGCCGGTCTCGTCGAACACCAGCTTGAGCTGGTCGCCGCTGAGCAGATTGACGCCGTTGAAGGAGGAGTCCAGCGATGTCGTGTTAATCTGGGCCAGGATGTTGTTGTACTGGTTTACCAGGTTACCACGCGCAGTCTGCGCCACCGGATCGGCAACGGGCGCCGAAGCAGTCGAGAACGTCAGCGCGCTGGTGAGCGTGCCGCCGATCGCGCCACCGGAGACGGCCGAACCGAGCGTCGTGGAGGCGTAGTCGTTGGAGGCCGAGATCGTCAGCTTGCCGTTGGCGTCGATGGTGGCGCCCAGGTTGTTGGCCTGCAACGCGGTGTTGAGCTGGTCCAGCGACTTGACGGTGCCGTTGGTGCCATCGCCGAAGGTGACGCTGACCGCGGTGCCGCCGTTGAACGCGGAGAAGGTCAGGGTCTTGCCGCTGACGCCACCGACGCCGGCCGTGCGGGCCGCCGCGAAGGAGGTGGCGGTGCCGGTGTTGCCGGCGAGGCCAAGCACGTTGAGCGCAGTGCCGGTGCCGGTGATCGCGAGATCGGCGTTGACGCCGGTCGAGAGCTTGAGCTGGCCAGAGGCGTTGACCGATGAGGCGGTCTGGCCGCTTGCAGTCGCCAGGGTCGCAACGCCGGACGCAATGGTGGCCGTCTTCACACCGGTGGCAATGTCGATCGCGTTCAGGACGTCGGCGACCGTTCCGGCCTGCAGATAGACCGTCGAGTTGCCGGCGCCGTCGGTGACGACGTTGCCGCTGACGCCAGAGCCGCTCGCGACGGCCGGAGCACCGGTCGATCCGGGGACCGGGGCGTTCTTGAAGGTGATGACGTGGCCATCGACGTTCAGCGTCGAACCGTCCTGGACCAGCGAGCCCAGCGAAGCGCCGCTGGTGGTGCGTGCCACGGAGATCGAGGTGTTGCCACCGCCGGTCGCCGAGGAAAGACCGAGTGCCGTGAGCAGGTCAGCCTTGCCGGTGACGCTCAGATCGGCGCCCGTCGAGCTGCGCAGCGTAACCTTGCTGGCACCCGTGACGGCAACGTCCGACGCAGTCTGGCCGGCGCTGGTGCTGATCACCGCGGCGCCGGAGGTGTTGACCGCAACCTTGACGCCGCTGGCGAGGTCGACCGCGGTCACCAGGTCGCCGACGGTCGCCGCCGGCGCAGCGGTGGTGCCGAGATAGACGGTGGAGTTGCCGCTGCCGTCCGTGACGATATTGCCGCTGACGCCAGACCCGGTGGTGACAGCCGCCGCTGCCGGCGCGCTGCCGCTGCGGAAGGTGATCGAGTGTCCGTTGACGACGACGACGTCGCCGTCGGCCGGCTGGGCATTGCCGACCAGGCCGGTCGCCGTGGCTGCGCCACTGGCGATCAGGGTGATGCCGGCGGCGATGGCCGTCGAACCGTCACCGGCGGTGGCCGCCACTCCGGTCACCAGGCCCTGCGTCGCGCCGAGCGTCTTGGCCGAGGTCGCCGCGGTCGTGCCGCCGGCAGCGCCGGTATAGAGCACGTTGCCGGATGCGCTCGCGCTGGCGAAACTGGTGGTGCCACGCAGGTCGGCGGAGGTCGCGCCTGCAATCGTTGCAGCGACATTCGACTTGGTGGAGTAGCCGACCGTGGTCTGAAGCGCCTGGTTGGCGATCGACTTGGCGGAGTCGATCAGCTTCTGCAGCGAGGTGATGCCGGTGTTGGCGGCCTGCAGCACCTGCACACCGTTGCCGATGCCATCGAGCAGGTTGTTGATGTCGCTGGCGCGGTTGTCGAGCGACTGCGCGGTGAAGAAGTTGCTGGGATTGTCGAGCGCCGAGTTGACCGACTTGCCGGTCGAGAGGCGGCTCTGGGTCTGGGCGAGAAGGTCGGCTGTCGACTGCAGGGAGAGCAGGTTCTGGCGAACAGCGGACGAGAGAACGATACCGGACATGATGTTACCTTTCTGGTAAAACACAATATGCGACCCCGACCATGATTGATCGAGCGACAGGGGACGATTGCGTTCCAGCCTCTAACAAAGGGTGAAATGGAGTGCGTACGCCGGAGGTATCAGGCAGCTCGGTCGCATCCCCGTGCTTTCCTTCGGCATCCCGCGAAACCCGGATTGCCTTGATATGGCTGCACTTTCACGCGGCGGCGGCGGCCTTTAACGAAGCGTTAACCCTATTCATAAAGGATCGGGCCGACTCACCAGGTTTGCGAGCAAGACTGACGGCTGCCTGAGTTCGCCGGGACGCCGGGGCCCGCACTGAAACGATAACGGAGACGCGTCATGTCGCTGAAGGTCGAACTCAAACCGCACGAGCGGATCATCGTCGGCTCCTGCGTCATCACCAATATGGATCAAAGGGCACGGCTGCTGATCGACGGCGACAATGTTCCGATCCTGCGCGAAAAGGACATTCTGACGCCGGAGACCGCCGATACGCCGGCCAAGCTCGTCTACCTTGCGGTCCAGCTGATGTATATCTCGCCGAACGCGGAAGCCCAGCACGGCACCTATTTCAATCTGGTGCGCGAGATCGTCACCGCCGTGCCGAGCGCCTGGCCGATCATCGAGGGCATCAACAACAACATCCTCAGCGGCGATCTGTATCGGGCGCTGAAGGAGGCACGCAAGCTCATCGCCTATGAAAAGAACCTGAAGGATCAGTACGACGCGGTGCAAGCCACCCGCGGCGTCGGCTCCGCCGCCTGACGTCGCACGAACCCGGGTAGCGGCTGGAATCGCAACCTCGGCCTTCGAGGCCTGCTCACATCGCAAGCGGCGGCGCCTCGACCTCCACGAGGTCATGACCGTCGCGCGATCGTTGCGCGCCGAATTCCAGCACCGCCGCGATCAACGCATCGATATCGCAGGTGTCGGTGCGGTGATTGACGATCGCCGCCCGGATCGCGAGCTGGCCATCCAGCACCGTGGTCGATGGCGCGGCGATGCCGGATTCCTGGATGTCGATGACGATGTCGCCATTGATCCTGTTCGCATCGCAGGCGCGGTAGCGGAAACAGACGATGTTCAGGTTGACCGGCGCCAGCAATTCCAGCCGCGGCTCGGCGAGAATGCGCGCTTCCAGATAGGAGGCGAGCGCGCAGGTCCGCGCCATCATCGCCCCGAGCTTTTCGGTGCCGAAGGTCTTCAGCGTGAACCAGGTCTTGAGCGCGTGGAAACCGCGCGACAGATCCGGCCCGAGGTCGCAGGGCCAAGGCGAGCCGGCGGCAAGCCCTCTCGTCTCCCGTCGCAGATAGGCGGCCGGCGCGGCGAACGCCGCGCGGTGCCGTGCGCCGTCGCGGACCAGCAGGAAGCCGGCATCGTAGGGCACCTGTCCCCATTTGTGGAAATCGAGCGCGATCGAATCCGCACTCTCGATTCCGGCAAGCCGCGGCGCCAGCACCGGCGAGAACATCCCGAGCGCACCGAACGCGCCATCGACATGAAACCAGAGCCCCTGCTCGCGGCATAGCGCGGCGACCGCCGCGAGATCGTCGATCGCGCCGATATCGACCGTGCCGGCCGAGGCCACGACGAGAAATGGCTTCAGCCCTGCCTTGCGATCGCCGCAGATACGATCGCGCAGGGCGGCGACGTCGACGCGATGCGAGGAGTCGACCGCGACGCAGCGGAGCGCCTCGCTGCCCAGCCCCGCAATGTCCATGGCCTTGGCAATGCAGCCATGCGCGGCTTTCGACGTGTACGCCCGCAGCAAGCTGCCCTCGCCAGCCACCCCGGACTGCCGCACCGAAGCGCCCAGCGCGGATGTCCGCGCCACCAGAACCGCCATCAGGTTGGCCATCGATGTGCCGGTGACGAACAGGCCGCTGGCCTCGCGCGGAAAGCCGAACAGCTCCCGCATCCATTCGACGACCTGCCGCTCGACCTCGATCGGCATATGATCGCGACCGCCGAGATTGGCGTTGAGCCCGGCTGCCAGCATCTCCGCGAGCATGCCGACGGCCGAGCCGCCACCATGAACCCAGCCCATGAAACCCGGATGGACGTTGCCGGTCGCATAGGGCGCGATGTTGTCGGAAAATTCGCGATAAACGTCGTTCAGATCGGATGGAACTCGCGGCAGCGCCTCGCGAAACCGGGCGCGAACGGCGTCGGGTATCGGCCGCCAGACCGGTTGCTCGCGCATACCGGCAATATGATCGATCATGTCATCGAGCATGCGATGGCCGAGCGCACGGAGTTCGGCCCAGTCTCGTGGATCGAGCGTTTCGCCCGCGTCGGACTCGACAGACCGCCCGCGTAGCGCCTCGTTCATGCGGCCCGTTCTTTTGCCTGCGCGGTGCGACGCTGCAGCATCGCCAGGAACGCATCGAACACCCTGCGCATCTGCGGCGGCTTGTACGGGAAGATGTGCGGCATATCCATGTTGTGCACGACCGCCGTATTGTCCGCCTCGAAGATCAGCAACGAACCGTCCTTGGTCTCCGCGCAATCGATGGTGAAATAGTCGAGGCCGAGACGTGCGGCCAGTTGCGACAGCGCCGAGCGATGGCGGCGACCGAACCCGATCTCGAACGTGGCCATGAACGTCTCTTCCTCGAGGCGCTTGGCCGCGCTTTCCGACATTCCCGCGTTGAGATACCAGATGTCCCAGCGATCGGCGATCGCCATGTGGCAGGCAAAGGGCTGGCCATCGACGAAGACGATCCGGAACTTTCTGAACTGTCCATCGTCGCTGGAATAGTCGACGAACCGCGACACGAAGAATTCCCGCTCCTCGCGTTCGCCGAGATAGCGCGTGAGTGCTGCGACGTTGTCGATCCTGGCAAGACCGACACCGGCGTGCGACCCGCGCGGCCGGATGATGACGGGAAAGTCGAGATCCGCCGCTGCCGCAGCGGCGAGGGTTTCCGTCCCCTGCGACACCCGCGCCAGGCTCTCCTGCGCCACGGTAATCGTCGCGGGAATTTCCAGGCCGTCGATTCCCTTGAGCAGGATGTGCAGCTTGTCGCGATCAAGACTGCAAATGCTCTTTGGCTGATTGAGCAGCGGCCTTGGCCATTTCGACGCCATCAGATCGATGTTTCGCAGGGCCTCGCGGCAATCATCGGAGTCCGAGGCGATCACGATCGCGACGTCATGATCCGGAAGCGGCACCGGGAGGTCGGCATCGGAGGTTACATAGAGCACCATCAGCTCGACATCGGACTGATCGAGCAGGAACTCGATCGGCGTATTGCTGCCCATGTCGGTCTCGGCCGCAAGCGCAAGAACCCGCAGCCGCGGATTTTCGCTGTCGCAAGGCACGCGGAACAATTGATGCGCCTTCAGCACCTCGTGCTGGACCTCAAGGCCCGCCCGCTTGTCGCCGAGCAGTTGCACGATCAACGACAGGTCGAGCCCCTCGCCTGCCTCCGCCGTGCCGTTCTGAATCCTCTCGATCAGCTCCTGTCGAAGTGGGCGGAGATTTCCGCCGTCGAATGCCAACTTCGCCAGTTTGGCCATACCCGCTCGGTCGGCGCAGACGGGCGCGGTGACGGTGATCCGTTCGTGAGAATCAAGGGACATGCAAGACTCCATCAGCAGGTGGATCGATGCGAATCGCGGCAAGCGTTCGGCTGCCAATGGCGTGGCCCTTTTCTCTGACCAGACCGTAAGCAGACGTGGTTAACGAAACCCTACCGACTACTACAGGAAGTTGGTCAGGGACAGCTTCGAGAGCATCGAGGTGGTCTGATAGGACGCCTGCAACGCGTTCTGCAGCGCCAGGATCTGGCTTGCGACCTCGGCCGGGGTGATGTTCTCGGTGTCGTCGATCAAACTCTGCAGCGCGGTCTTCGATTGTGTATGCCGGGCCTGCGCGTCCTTCATCGTGATCTGCGCATCGGCGAAATCGGTCTGAATGTCCTGATAGGTCTGCTGACCGGCTTGCGGCGTGAGGTTGGCCGCGGTGCGGTCGCTCAGCGCGCCGACCTGGGCCGCGGAATTGGTGCCCGTCGGCGAGGCCGACACGGTGGCATAGACCGCAATCGATTGCAGCGACCGTCGGATCGCGTCTTCGTTGGCCTGGGCGCCGAACTGAACGGTCTGCGTCTGGTCGATGCGGATGGTCGCGGTCGAGCGTGCCGAGCCCGGTCCGGAATTGCCGGTGTACCAGGCGACTGTGTTCGCGGAGCCGTTGACGAGCGCCGTCGCCGAGCCGAGCGGCGTGCCGGAAACCCGCAGCGGCGGCTGGACCGCAGTAACGTTGCCGGCGAAGCCGAGCGCGCCGAATGCGGCGGCGTTCGAGCTCGAAACCGAGAGAGTTGCGGCGTGGTCGGTGTGAAGCGAAATGACGCCGCCGCTGATCGTCGACGGCGTCGAGGTCCCGGTGATGGCATCGATCTTCTGCAGCAACGTTTGGACATTGTCGTTAACGTTGAGCTGATTTCCGGTGGCGCCGGACGCCACGAAGGTCAGGATCGTGCCGTTGACGGTGATGGTGTTGCCGGCGGCGAAACTGGAAGACAGGGAATCCGTGCCGGCGAGGCCCGAGAGAAGGGTGGCCCCGGTGACCGGTCCGGCGACGGGCAAAACCTGGTTGGTGACGACGCTGCCCGTGGCTGTTCCGTCCGTGTTGAAGAAATTGTCGCCCGCGGTGACCGCCGAGGCCGCCACCAGCGACGTATTGGCGAGCGTACTGATTGCCGTGTTCAGGGCCGCGTTGAGATTGGTCGTCGTCGCCGCCGGCGTCGTACCGATAGCGAAGCTCCCTGTCGGCAGCGGTGTCGCGCTCGACGCAGTCAGTTGCACGGATTCGCTGGTTCCGTCAGGAAGCTTGAAGTTGAAGGTGATCAGGTCGCCCGGATTCGGGTTGCCCGCGGTGAGATCGACCGACGCCACCGGCGGCGAGCCGACGGGGCCGGTCACCGCGGCATTGGTCAGCGTCGACGTCACCGAGCTCAGCTTCAGGCCGAACGGCGAACCGGCGACATCCTCGGCGACCTGCATCTGGGTCGGCGTCGTGACCGGGACGACGGCATTGTTCGGGCCGGTGACGACGAGGCGCCCCATGCCATTGGTGCCGACATCGGCCTGTTTACGCTCGGCAATCACCTGCTTCAATCCGGCCTGCGTACCAGTGCCGTTGAGGATCTCGTCGGGCGATGCGACCGCCGGCGTGTTGATCGCCGTGCCGGAAAAGATGTAGCGGTCGCCGACCTGGGTGTTGAGAATACCGACGATCGCCGATAACTGCGACAAGGCGTTCTGCTGACCGATGGTCTGGCCGGTGCTGGTCAGGTTCTTCGAGGTCGCGGCCGCATTGCCCTGCACTTGCCCCGTGATCGAGGACAACGACTGCAGCGCGAGGTTGGCCGCATTGACCATCGTATTGACGTTGCTCATCGTGTCCGAGAACGCGGAGATGTTCGCAAGCTGCGACCGCGCGGCGATGGCGAAGCCTTCGTTGATGCCCATGCCGGCGTAGGATTGCGATTTCAGGCCGGTCGCGAGCGACGTCGAAAGGTCGGACAGCTGGTTGTTGATGTTGCGAACCGACTGTCCGAGGAGCGAGGCGCCGTAATTGATGCTGCTGATTGACATGGTCGGCCCCTTACCCTTGAGCCTGGAGCAGGCTGTTCATCATGCTTTGCACGACCGTCATGATATGGGCATTGGCCGCGTAGGTGTTCTGCACCGCGATCAGGTTCGCCATCTCGGTGTCGATGTTCACCGCGGAGGTCGAATTGAATTTCTGCTGCAGCGTGCTGACGACCACGCTTTGCCCCTGCTGCAACTGCTTCGCCAGCGTCGCGGCATTGCTCTGCTGGCTGGTGAATTGCTGCAGATAGCTCGTGATCGTGCCCTTGAACGGCTGCGCCGACGAACCAAGCCCGGTCGACGGCGAGACCGAGAAAATCCCGGACGTCAGTTGCGAGAACAGGAAATCCGACCGCGTGGTGTCACCGGCCGGCGTGGTCGGCGATGTATTGTAGATGCTGAGCTTGGAGGAATCGGCGACGACCGCCGGGTTCACGGCGATACGGCCCGCGAGCCCAGCCATCTGCGACCCGTTTCGCGTGATCTGGCCGGTATAGAGCGCGTTTTCGTCGGTGAAGAAGGGAAGCTGTGCCGTGCCGCCGGCGAGCGAGGTGGCCGTGGTCGTGGCGGAGGCCGCGTTGACGGTCACCGAACTGGTTCCGTCGTCGACCACGCGGAGGGTCGATCCCGACGGGTTGGAGAACACCAGATGGTTCGCACCGAGCGCCGTATTGAGCTGCGTCACCACCGACGCCATGCCGGCGGAGAAATTGGCCCCGACATAAATTGGATTGGCATTGGCCGGGTTCTGCAGCGGCAGCGCGGCCGGATCGGTGACGTTGACGATCGTGATCTGCTGCTGCGCGTTCGTCGCGCTGTTCGTATAGGTCAGGTTGATCGTATTGCCGGCCAACAGGTTCGAGGTCCCGACGTCGAAGCCGGCCGGCGGTCCGGTCACCGCGGTCCCCGCCGTGGTGATATCCGACAGCGCGCTCGACAGCGACGCGGCCAGCTGGTCAAGCTGCGTCTGCGCCTGCACCAGGGTCTGATCGCGCAGCTTCAGGTCGGCGGCGATCTGGCCCGACGTGACGACATTGTTGGCGACAACATCGATCAGGGAGCCGTTCGACAGCCTGATGCCGAAGGTACCCACGCCGTTCTTGGTCGAGTTTGTATTGTATAACGATGTTGCCGTCAGCGTTCCCGGCGAATTGAACGTGAACTCGGACGCGAGACTGCCACCGACGAGTTGCACGCCGGAATTGGTGAAGACGCTGACCCCGTTCGACGAATCCTTGACGACCCGAATGTCGACCAGCTTGGCCAGCGAGTTCAGCGCATTGTCACGCTGGTCCATGAGGGTGGCGGACTGCGGATCACTGCTGGTCAATCCCTGCAGCTGGCTGTTGAGTTGCGCGATCTGACTCATCAGGCCATTGGCCTGGGCCGCCGAATTGCCGATGTCCTGCTCGACATTGTTCCGCAACGACTGCACGCCCTGCGTGGTCGTGTTGAGCTGCTGCGCCAGCGTCTGCGCCGCCGACAGGGCCACGGCCTGAGCCGAGTGGCTGCCGGGATTGTTCGACAGCGACTGCAGCGCGGTCGTGAAACTGTTCAGGGCGGTTTCGAGCGTGCCGTTGCCGCCCGGGGTTCCGTAGACGCTCTGCAGCTGACCGAGAATATTGGCGAGCTGATCGGCATAGGCGCCGCCGGAGGTCTCGGTGCGCAGCTGGCTCTGCACGAACAGGTCGAGCGCGCGATTGACGCCGGTGGTCTCGACGCTTGAGCCGAAACCTCCGGTCGGAATCTCGATCTGATTCGCCGTCTGCGCAACATACCCCGGTGTCTGCGCGTTCGAGACGTTGGAGGATATGATCGACAGTGATGCCTGCGTCGATCGCAGTCCTGTCATCGCGGTGGCAAGGGCTGAACTCAAACCCATGGGAATTGCCTGCCTTGGTTACATGAGGGATCTGCGCTGACGAAGATCAGCGCAGCACGTTCAACAGATCCTGGACCATCTGGTTGGCCGTCGTGATCACCTTGGTGTTGGCCGAATAGGCCTGCTGGGTGACGATCAGCTTGGTGAATTCGTCGGCGATGTCGGTGTTCGATCCTTCCAGCGACGAGCCGGATATCTTGCCCGAGGCGCCGAGGATCGCGGGCCCCGAGAGGTCGGTCACCTCATAGGCGCCGCCGTCGAGCGCCTTGAGATAGTTGGTGCCGTTGACGTGCGAGAGCGTGACCTGGGCGAGATTGATGTTCTGGCCGTTGGAGAAGGTTCCGACCACGACGCCGCTGTTGTTGATCGCCACGGACTGCAATTGGCCCGCGGCAAAACCGTTCTGCGAAATCGCGTTGATGGTCGCGGCACCGGCCGTGCTCGCAAACTGCGTCAGCGCGCCGGTACTGATGTTCAGGCTGACGGTTCCAAGCGTCGTGCCGTCGACCACCACGTTGGGGATGGTGATCGCCGAACCGACCGGTGACGACAGTGAGCCGTCCGAGGCAAAGGTGAAATTGGTGCCGACATTCTGCCAGGCAGTCTGACCGCCGGTTGCCGTGGAGTTGGTCTGATAGAAGAGGTTCCAGTTGTCCTTGTGCCCAAGCCCGAGCGTTGCGCTGTCGGTTTTGGCCCAGCGCAGTTGGACGTTGAGCGGCGTTCCGGCGGCGTTATAGGCAGTGACCGCGCCGCCGCTGATCGATTCATTGGCGAAGGTCTGCAGATCGTTGCCGATGACGATGCCCGTGCCCGCCGCGCTGGTGCGGGTCAGCGCCACTGGCTGCGAGAGGACAGGAAACCCCAGCGCAGCCACGGCGGCGGTGTTGTTGCTGCTGAGGCTCCAATCCTCGCCGGATCCGGAGTGAAGCTTGATCGCGCCGGCGGTCAAGGTTGGATCGACCCCGGTAACCGAGCCGATCTTCGCCATCAGCGTGCCGACCGTGTCGGTGATATTGATCTGGTTGCCGGTGGCACCGCTGTTGACGAAGGTGAAAGTCACGGTGTCGCCGCCACTGCCAGTCAGGGTGATGGTGTTGCCGGCGACAAAGTCAGTCGTGATCGAGTTGCTCAGCGCGGCGCCGTTCAATGCCGTCGCGGTCGTGATCGGGTTGGTGTCCTTGCCGCTGACCGCTCCGCCGGTAACGGTGGCGTCGCTATAGAAATTCGTTCCGACCGCCAGCGGAACCGTGGCGAAGTCGGCCGAATTCAGACCGCCCGCGGCGGTCAGCGAGCCTACCGCGGCGGTGGAACTCGCCGCCGTCTTCGGCTGCGTCGGCAGATTGGCGCCATATTGAATTGCGCTCGTCGCCTGGGCCGGTACGAAGTTGTTCTGGAACTGCAGGACCCCCGGCACGTTGCCGGTGGCATTGCCGGTCTTGGCGTCGACGGCGACGCCCATGAGATAATAGCCGGCACCATTCACCAGATTGCCGTTGGCGTTGAGCTGAAAATCGCCGCGCCGTGTATAATTGGTGACGCCGGAGAAGACTGGCGCATTATCGACGACGGCGGTCGCTTTCTGCACGTTGAAGAAGCCGTCACCGTTGATCGCCATGTTGGTGGCGACTGACGACGCCGAGACGGTGCCCTGGGTCGTGATCGTCGCTTTCGCGAACGCCGTCACGCCGCCCGCGTTCTGGCGGCTTGGCGTGGTGGCATTGGGGATGAGATCCTCGAAGCTGCTGCCGATCCCCTTGTAGCCAGTGGTCGAAGCGTTCGCGATGTTGCCGGAAATGTTCTGCAATGCAAACGATTGAGACTGCAGACCGCTCACCGCGGTGTTGAGCGCGTCGAAGATACCCATAACATTCTCTCCAAATCCGATTCCGCAGCCCGGCCAGGCCTGCAACCTGGGGCCGTAATCTGAAGAAACTGTCGCAAGCGTCATGCCAGAACGGAAATCTCCGCTTTTTCAGGCGCTTAAATAAAAAGCCCCGGTCCAATGACCGGGGCACATTTGCCGGGCAGGCAACAATTGCCGGCTGTTTTCAGCTGGCCGAGGGCGTCGCCGGGTGAAACACCAGCGCAAATCCGTCCATGCAGTAACGCAGGCCGGTTGGTTTCGGTCCATCGTCGAAGACATGGCCGAGATGGCCGCCGCAACGGCGGCAGTGCACTTCGGTCCGCGCCATTCCCAAGGTGCGGTCCTCGGTGGTACCGACGGCATTCTCAAGGGGCTTGTAGAAGCTCGGCCAACCGGTGCCGCTCTCGAATTTCGTGTCGGACGAGAACAGCGGCAGATCGCAACCGGCGCAGGCGAAAGTACCCTTGCGATGCTCTTTCAGGAGCGGACTGGAACCCGGACGCTCGGTGCCTTCCTTGCGCAGGATGTCATACTGCTGCGGCGTCAATTGCGCGCGCCATTCCGCGTCGGTCTTTTCGATCTCGAACTTCCCGGCCGCATGCGCCGGCGTGGTTCTCAGCCAGCGGAACCCGGCCAGGCCGAAAATACCGGCAATCGAGGCGAGCAAGATACGGCGGTCAAACATATCGGTCTCCGTGCGGCGCGAATGTGTGGACTGTTCGCTGCGAGATACGGGCTCCGCAGCGGAACGTTACACCGCCGCGGTCGGAAGTTTCTCACTTTCCCGCGAGCGGCGCCACTGCGCCGGAATCGATGAAGTCTACGCCCCCCGACTCGATTGGTTTGCGGGTCCGTCCGGCTGTGGAGGCCGCAGATCCTCCGGCCGCGGACGGCGCGGAAGCGGACGCGCCGTGGCTTGTCGGTTGGCCTCGGCCAATCGGGCTTCCCTGACCCGCTCCTGGGTCCGCAACCGCTCCCTGTAGCGCGCGAGCGCGCCGGCCGCGGCCGAACTGCCCCGTCCCCAAAGTCCCACGACATATCCCGCGGCCCGCCCGGTCGGTCCGCCGGCCCAGACCAGTTCAAAGGGCGAGAACAGCCGCCAGCGCTCATCGCCCCGCAATATGCTGCGCGCAATCAGCTGCCCGGCCATCGCGGAGGTATTCAGACCCTGATGGCCGAAGCCGCTCGCGACCCAAAGCCCCTTCCGGAGCTGGCCGATCTGCGGCATGCCGTGCACGGTCTGCCCAACGACGCCGCCGAACGTCTCGGCGATCTCGACCCGGCCGAGTTTCGGAAGCACCGTCCGTATCCTGCGCTGAATGGCGGCGGCAAAATGTTGCGGGCGCATCGCCCAGGTGGTCTCCGGGCTGGCCCACATCAAGCGGTCGCCAGCGACGACGCGGAAATGATCGACACGGTCGGCGTCGCTGACAGATCCCTTGAACTTGACGATTTCGGCGAGCCGCTCGCCGAGCGGTGCCGTCACGGCTGCGTAGCGCCAGACCGGCAGCAGCGTGTCCGACAGCCGGCGCAATGGCGCCCCGAGATGGATGTTGCCGGCGAGCACGATATGAGCGGCGCGCAGCCGGGCCGAGGGGGTCACGATACGCTTGCGAATCCCGGAGGAATCGATGCTGACGACCGGGGTATCCTCGAAGATCCGCGCCCCTGCCCGCCGCGCCAGTGCGGCAAGGCCATGGACGTATTTGCGGCCATCGACCTGGAAAGCCCTGGGATAATACACGCCATGGAAATAACGGTTGGTGCCGACCGCGTCGCGCACGCGCTCGACCTGCCAGCCCTGCACTTCGGTATCGAAATCCTCGCCGAGCATTTGCAGGCGGCTGATCAGTTCGTCACCCGCCTCGACATTGGAGACTTCGAGCGCCCCTTCGCTGAGGCCGATGCCCGGCATCAGGTCTTCGGTCGCGTTGGCCCTCACGAACTCCGCGCCGTCCCTGGACAGCGCCCACAACTCACGGGCATCGTCGAACCCGACGCGTTCGATCAACTCGCCAAGCGGGAGGCCGTAGCCGGGCATCACCGTTCCGAGGTTGTGCCCGGACGCATTCCAGCCGACATGGCGGCCCTCGAGCACGGCGACGCTGGCGCCGAGCCGCGCGGCCTCGAGCGCTACCGTCAGCCCCGCAAGACCGGCGCCGACCACGCAAATGTCGACATCAAGGTCAAAAGAGAGCCGCATGCGCTCGCGCAAGCCTGCGGCATCGGGACCATCGATCGTGCTTGTGGAAGTCTCATTCATGGCGTTTTCTTACGAAGCCCCCGCCCGTTTGTCACCTTGTCCTCGGTGTCCGGCTATAAACTAATCGGGCCGAAACGAATCGAGACGACACTCATGCGCCGTTTGATGCTGCTGCGTCATGCCAAGACCGAGAGCGACGCGCCCTCGGGCCGCGATCAGGACCGCCGGCTCGACGAGCGCGGACGGCAGGATGCGGCGGACATCGGCGGCTGGATCGGCCGGCATCCACCATGTCCCGATGTCGTGATGGTATCGCCGGCCGTCCGCGCCCAGCAAACCTGGAACCTCGCCGCCGACGCAATGCAGCACCATGCGCCACAGCCTCAGGCCGAGACGGTGGCGGACCTCTATGGCGCCGATCCGGCGCAACTGTTGCAAATCGTTCGCATGGCCTCGGCGATGGACCCGGCACAACTGATGCTTGTCGGCCACAACCCCGGAATGCATGAACTGGCGTTGGCGCTCGCTGGCAGCGGCGACTCGGATGGACGTCAGGCGTTGGCCGACAACCTGCCCACCTCCGGTCTCGCCGTATTCGACTTTGCCATCGACGACTGGAACGACGTCGGCTTCCGCCGCGGCAAGCTGGTGCTGTTTCTCAGTCCGAAGTTGCTGAGGCAGGCATCGGACGAGTAACGCGAGATGAGCGATGCACCCGGGGCTGTGCTATAGTTGTGAGGACAATGGGAGGCGCAGATGTTCAATTCCATTCTCGTGCCGATCGATCTTGCCGATACCGACCTTGCAAAACCCGCTATCGCCACCGCCGCGACGCTGTCGCAGACCTGGAACGGTACGGTTCGCCTCCTCAACATCCTGGCGATGACGCCGGTGATGCTGGCGGAATATGTGCCTGCTGACTTCGACACCCAGCAGCGCCAGACCTCCGAGGAGGCGCTTGCCATCGTCGCCCGCGAATCCGGCATCGCGCCGGCGCGGGTTTCCTATGCGGTGCGCCAGGGCGGCATCTATCACGAGATCCTGGAGGAAGCCGCGGCGATCAAGGCCGACCTGATCGTGATGACCTCGCACCGACCGGCGATGCGAACCTATTTCCTCGGCTCCAATGCCGGCCATGTCGTGCGTTACGCCAAATGTTCCGTGCTGGTGGTGCGCCACTGATCCGTCGCTAGGAACAAGGTGACGGTTTGAAACAGGGCGACCACAAGGGTCGCCCCTACGGGATTGACGTAGGGCGCCCCTCGTGGTCGCCCTCCTTCGACGCCCCGCATCGATCCGCCAGCCGGCGCCGCGCGGATCATGAGGCTCGGCACGCTCAGTGGTTCAGATGACGATCCCGCTCCTGCATGGGGAATGCTCGCGACCGCGTGACCCGAACGACCTCATCGGCTGTGTTTCCTCAGAAGCGCGCCAGATCCAGCAGGTCGAGACCGTGGACGGCTCTTTCGATCTGACAGCGCGAGAGCCCGATATCACGCAGTGCCCGATCGTCCAGCTGATGCAGCGCCTTCATTGCGGCCCGGCGATCCCACTCGGCGGCGACGCCACGCATCCAAATCGCGATCCGGTGCGCAAATCGTCCAAACACGCCGGACGTCGCAGGCCGAAGCGCGGGCGAGGATGTGAAGCTTGTGGCGGTCATGGTCGTTCTCCTTATCCTGGCGCGCGGCAAAATATTACCGTTGGCGCGAACGCTGGCAGCGTCGGCGCCTTCGGCGGCATCAGGATTGCTCGCGCGCTCCTCAGTGCAATCGAGGCTTGATGAACACCTAGATGATCCGGTATATGTCTCGGTGCAAGGCAAACATTGACCTCGGTGCAATAATGTCGAAGTTCGAATACCTCAAGCTTGCCGACGCCGTTGCCTCCGAGATCGTCTCGGGCGCCCTCAAACCCGGCGACAGGCTGCCGCCGCAGCGCAACTTCGCCTATGAGCGCAAGATCGCCGTCTCGACCGCGAGCCGGGTCTATACCGAGCTGTTGCGCCGCGGCCTCGTGATCGGCGAAGTCGGACGCGGCACCTTCATCGCCGACGGGGCGCGCCGTCCGGTCGCCGCCCCCACCGAACCCCGCGGCGCACGCATTGATCTGGAAATCAACTATCCGGTGCTGCCAAACCAGTGGGCCATGATCGCGAAGAGCCTCGCCGGGCTCGAACGGCCGGACGCATTGGAGACCGCATTGCGTCAGGTCAGCAGCAACGGCACGCCCAGTGCCAGACGCATTTCGGCGGCGTATCTCGCGCGGAACGACTGGTTGCCCGCCCCAGAGAACATCGCCTTCACCGGGAATGGCAGGCAGTGCATCGCAGCCGCGCTTGCCGCGGTGGTGCCAACCGGCGGGCGGTGCGGCGTCGAGGCCTTGACCTACCCCTTCATCAAGGGCATCGCCGCCCGCCTCGGCGTGACGCTGGTGCCGCTGGCGATGGATGAGCACGGCGTGCGGCCCGATGCCGTGCAGAAGGCGCACCGCGAAGCGCATCTGTCAGCAATCTATGTGCAGCCGGTCATTCAAAATCCGTTGGGCATGACCATGCCACCGGCACGTCGCGCCGATCTCATGCGCGTCGTCGAAAAGCTCGACCTCACCGTCATCGAGGACATCGTTTACGGTTTTCTCGACGACGAGCCACCGCTGGCTGCGTTGGCGCCGAACCGATGCATCACGCTCGACAGCCTCTCCAAGAAAGTCGCACCGGGGGTGGCGCTCGGCTTCCTCGTCACGCCGCCGCGTCTGCGCGAAAGCATCCTGGCTGCGGTGCGCTCGGGCGGATGGACCGCCTCGGGTTTCGCGTTCGCGGCCGGACAACGGCTGATGCAAGACGGTACGGTCTCGGAACTGACACGGCTGAAGCGGATCGACGCGGCGCAACGCCAGCAGATGGCCGCCACATATCTGTCCGGCCGGGAAATCCAGTCCAACAGCAAGGCCTATCATCTGTGGCTGACGCTGCCGCCGCATTGGCGATCACAGACCTTTGTCGCCGCGGCCGCCCGGCGGGAGATTGCACTGACCCCATCGACGACATTCGCGGCTGCCCAAGGGCATGCGCCGAACGCCGTCCGGCTGGCGCTCGCCGCGCCCACGATCGAGCAGCTCGAGGCCGCCCTGGGCGTTCTGGCGGACCTGTTGAATGCGACGGACGAGGATTTCGATTCGACCGAATGAAGCGGTCGCCTCACCGCTCCGGCCCCGGCCACTGCGCAATGAAGCCTAGCGCCTTGTAGGGCTCGATCTTGTCCCATTCGGACATGACCCGCCGCCGGAATTCCGGATGTGTATGCCAGAGCGCCAGCGGCGTGTCGAAGCTGTCGACTGTGACCAGCATCTTCTCGACCTCCGGCCAGTGCCGGTGCAGCGTCATCGGATAGCGCCGCGCGGTCCAGCTGTTGCCGAGGCAGATCACGCTGCGAATATTCGAACGGCCCAGCGCCGCCTCGATGACGGGCAGCGAGAAAATGACATTCTCGCCGGTATTCATCGCATGATGTTCCTCGAGGATGCGGGCGGACGGAATGCCGCCGTCCACCATCGCCGCCTTGATGATGTCGCATTCCGAACGGGTTGCCCCCGGCGTCACGCCCCCGCTCACGATCGCGTCGCGAAAGAAGCCGTCGCGCCAGAGCCGGCAGGCGACGTCCGCGCGCAGGACCTCATCCTCCCGCGTGCCGAAGACGAACAGGAGATCCGCCGGCTTCAACGGCGTACGGATCAGGTGCGTGCGGCTGATCTCGGCGATGTCTGCCGCGCTGGGCTGTCGGCCGCCATATCGGTCCGTCACGTGTGAACTCGCTGGATCGCGGAAAGATCCCGGCAACATGCTGCGCCCGAGCCGGCTTTCGAAATCACGTTTGGTTTCGCCGGATGACCGAGTGGTCAGAATGTCAAATCCGCGGCGCTAGGGCAGCAGCGCCTGGGGCAGATGATCGAAATCATAGGCCAGCGGCCGGTTGCGCCGGATGAAGCCGCCGACCTGCCATGCAAACAGCGCGGCGAAGCCCACGACAAAGAGGGCGCCCGGGAGCTGTCCGGTCGCCAGGGAACGAACCAACAGCCCGGCCATCGCCAGCCCGACCAGCGTCACCAGCGCCACTGACGCGGCATAGAATCCCGGTCCAAGGCCGCCATTCAAGCGGGCCCGGCTTCCCGCCTGCGCCATGCGCGCATGCAGAGCGACCATGAACTGCCGGTAGCCCTGATCCTGCGGCGCCATCAGCGCAACCGTCTGCCAGGAGGTCGAGAGGATGACGATACGCCGGCCGGTGACGTGTTGGAGATCGGCGCGGAACCGCCGCGCCTGCATCGACACCGGCCGATACGAGAGCCGGATCGCGGAGATATCGCCGTAGCGCCATACACCCGAGCGGCCACCAGCCTCCCATGCAACGCCGTCATCGGTCAGTTCGAATTGATGGGCGGCACCAATCAGCGACGCCTTGTAGGCGTAGCGTACCACCGACGCATCGCCGGAAGCGGACGCGGCGGTCTCCGGCAACGATGTCGGCAATGGGGCTGGTCCTGTTCTCTCATCTTCCCGCGAGCTTGCGCGCCGCAAGCACTCTATCCTAAAAGTGACCCATGGCAGAGACGACATATTTTCCGCGCCGGCTGATCCTTGCCGCCGCCATGGTATCGGGTGTGCTCCTGGCCCTCGCCGTGCACATGCTTGGCGCACGTTACGGCCTCGACCTCGGCGGCCTGTGGCAATCCGACACGCACGACTTCATGCCGGCGGGGGCGGCTGTCGCCTGGTGGCTGATCGCAACCATGGGTTTTTCGGGTGGTTACTTCACTGCGACGTTGATGCACAGCGCCGTGTCCGGTCAGATCCCGCAGCGCATGCGGCAATTCCTGATCGCGGTCGGCGTGCTGGTGTTGGCTGGCGCCGGCCAGGTGGCATCGGCGCCAAGTCCGATCCCGACCATCTCGGGCGTGCTTGCCGGTCTTGCGGCATTGTGTCTCGGCGCAGCAGTGGCTTTCTGCGGCGCACATTTCGCCCTGCGCAGAGCGTGAGCGAACAACATCCGGTCGCCCAACTTCATCTCGCCGACGCAAAACGCCACACGGCAAGCCACGCGGCGTTTTGCCTCACGCATCAGTTGGAAGAGAATCAGCTGGCCGCGCGGAGATTGACCTTGTTCTCTGCGATCATCGTCAGCTTCTTGTCGGTTTCCTTTTCTTCCTCGAGCGTCTTCTGCAGGACGCTTGCGCAATCGCTGCGGCCAAGTTGCCTGGCCCAGGCGATGAGGCTGCCGTAGCGGGTGATTTCGTAGTGTTCGGCAGCCTGCGCAGCGTTGATCAACGCCGCATCCAGCACCGCCTTGTCTGCGACCTCGCCGGCAACTTCATTGGCTTCTTCGAGAATGCCGTCGATCGCGGGACAGTCCACCGCCTCGACCGCGACACCATGCATCCCGAAGACCTGCTCGAGACGCTTCACATGCGTCCGGGTCTCATCGAGATGGGTCAAGAACCCCTGCTTGAGCTGCGGATCGCTGGCCTTTTCGGCCATTTTAGGGAGTGCGTTCACGAGCTGGTTCTCGGCGTAGTAGATGTCCTGCAATTGATGCACGAACAGGTCGTTCATGGTCTTGATGTCTTTCGTAAACAGTCCCATCGCTCCGATCCTATCGTTTCGGGAACACCGTCACGCGTCTGCCTGAGACATGAACGCGCAGTGTTCGATTGCGAATGTTGGTTAACCCAGTGGGTCGCAGGCTTGTTCCTCACGACAATTGTGGAGCAGTCGCTGACCGCGAGCCGGAACCCGCGCAAAATCAGGCTTGGGCGGCTTCGGGGCTCGAATCGGCGCTATCAGGACCTATGTAAGCCCTGTGACCAACGAACCGCGTCGAAGCGTCAACCGGGGCTTGTCAAGGACTGCACAAGCTTGCCTTTTTGCCTTAAGGGACGTTGGCATGGGGAACGTTCGACGCCGCTTTTTCCAGATACGGCCCTTGCCGCCCTGCCGGAGGATGAATGTACGGACTGCTGACTGCGCTCGGGCGCGGTTTCAAGAGATGGATCGGCTGGAAACGATTGGGGATCGCCGCGAGCCTCCTGATCATCGCCTTTGCGATCACCACGCTGGTCCGCACGCTCCGGGGCGTCGACACCGCCGTCATCCTGACAGCCCTGAGGGACATTCCTGCCGGCAACATCGCGCTTGCCGCGCTATGCGTCATGTGCGCCTTCTTTACGCTGACATTCTATGATTTCTTCGCGCTGCGAACGATTGGCAAGAAACACGTTCCCTACCGGATCGCGGCCCTCTCCAGCTTCACCAGTTATTCCATTGGGCACAATATCGGCGCGACCGTCTTCACCGGCGGGGCGATCCGCTTCCGGATCTACTCGGACTACGGACTGAACGCGATCGACGTTGCCAAGATCTGCTTCCTGTCGGGGCTGACATTCTGGCTCGGCAACACCTTCGTGCTCGGCATCGGGATGACCTGGCATCCGGCGGCGGCATCCGCGATGGATCAGTTGCCGGAGGCGATCAACCGCCTGATCGCAATCGGGGGAATCGTTGCCATCGTTGCCTATCTCGGCTGGCTGTCGCTCGGCGACAACCGCCGCGAACTCGGCCAGAACGGCTGGAAGGTCGTGCTGCCGTCGGCGCGCCTGACGCTGTTGCAGATCCTGATCGGCGTGGTCGATCTCGGCTTTTGCGCGCTGGCAATGTATCTCCTGGTGCCGGCCCAACCGCCGATCGATTTCATGTCGCTGTCGGTCGTATTCATCCTCGCTACGCTGCTCGGCTTTGCCAGCCATGCTCCCGGCAGTATCGGCGTGTTCGACGCGGCCATGCTGGTCGCGTTGCCCGAATTCGGCCGGGAACAGCTGTTGGCCACGCTGCTGGTGTTTCGTGTGCTTTATTTCGTGATCCCGTTTGGCCTTGCCATTTCCATCATGGGCTGGCGCGAACTCTGGCTCAACGTGATGGTGCCCTGGCAGGAACGCCGTCGACTCAATGGGGGCTATCCGCCGTCCGCCGTGGTTCCACAAGCGCTGGAGCGTCCAGCCGCGCTTCAGCAGTCGGTCGAGCGACTGAAATCACGAAGATGAGAGCGAATTGATCGAACCAGCACGCGCACAATCTGCTACGCCATCGTCATCATGATCCGAATTGCACGCTGCTCCATCATCTCGGCCTTCCTGCTCGCAGCGACGGCGACTGCCTGGCCGCTGCCGCCGGCCGTCGCACAAACCGCCTCGGACGCGCCGCTGCGAATTTCGTGGGAAGTTCGCAACCGTTTTCGCCTGTTCCGTGAAGAGCGCGATTTCCTGCTTCATGTCGAGAGCGAGCGGGGACGCAGTGTACTCGCCTCCGAGCGGGCGCTTGAATTGCAGAGCGATGGCCGCGGCTGGGCGCGCAACATGGTCAACCGGCTCTGCATCGACCTGCAGGGTCGCGTCAGCGAGCCCTGCAATCGCGACAACGTCAAGGAAAGCTACCTCACTCCGATCGATCATCCGATCGCCGTACGGCTCGACGGGGTTGTTCCGGTCGGAGCCACCTGCGCCTGGTCGTTCGACGACGGCGATGGTCGACAACAATCCACGGCCGACTGCGCCGAACCGATCAATCTGCGCGTCCGTTATGGCCGCCCGACGGTGGCCACGGTTGACGTCGCGAGCGGAACCGACGCGCCGCAGCGGATCTCGACGGAGATCAGGGTTCGCGACATCTTCATAGCCGGCCTCGGCGACAGCATCGCCTCCGGCGAAGGCAATCCGGACCGGCCGATCGGCCTGTCCGACGAAGGGTTCTGCTTCCGCTATTATCTCAGCAGCGCCACGGCGCAGTACTTTCGTCCGAGCCGCGCCGGTTACAAAGGCGGCCGCGCCTGTGAAGCGGGGGAAACGCTCCAGGTCTGGCAGCGCCAGGCTGCGTCGTGGCTCAACTCCGCCTGCCATCGCTCGTTATACAGCTACCAGACGCGGACCGCCCTCGCCGTTGCCGCGCAATATCCCCACGTTGCCGTCACCTATTTGCCGCTCGCCTGCACCGGCGCCACCATTGCCGACGGATTGCTCGGCCCACAGCGCGCGCGGGAGTGTCCGCCCGGCAAATCCAGCAGTTGCGCGGCCACGGTGAATGCCCAATTGGCCGAGTTGCGCGAGGCCGTCACCGCCGCAAGGCGCCGTCAGCCCGACCGCAAGCTTGACCTGGTGCTGCTGTCGGTCGGAGCCAACGACATCCACTTTTCGGGGCTCGTCGCGGACGTCATCGTGGATGCGCCGACCGAACGGGCCCTGTTCAGGCGCACCGGCGTGGTCGGCTCGATCGAGGCGTCGCGAGCGGCTCTGACCCGCGACCTGCCGCAGGGCTTCGGCAGACTGCGCGAAGCGTTGAAGCCGCTGGTCGGCGACATGTCCCGTGTCGTTTACGTGTCTTATGGCAATCCCACGCTGGTCGATGGCGGCGCTCCCTGCCCCGGCGGACGCGCCGGGTTCGACATCCATCCCTCCTTCAACGCCGAGCCGGAGCGGCTTGCCGCCGTCTCCGGCTTTGTGCAGAACGAATTTCTGCCGCAGTTGAAGGCGGTCGCGCTTTGCCAGTCGGGCATCCTGTGCGGCGATCCGCGCGGTGATCGAATGACTTTCGTGGACGCCCATCAGCCCGTGTTCGGCGATCACGGCTTTTGCGCGCGCGGTGGGAGCGACCCGGAATTCGACCGCGAATGCTTCTCGCCCAAAGGCGAGAGCTTCGACAGCGATATCGTCACGGCGGCCAGTCAACCGATGCTCTGCGGTCGCGGCGCCGCGGAATACCGCGCCTATCTTCCTCGCGCGCGCTGGATCCGCGACGCCAACGACAGCTACTTCGCAGCGATGACCTATCCGCAAGGGCTGCCTGCAGCGATGCAGCCATCCGACATCCACGACGCCGCCTGGGGTGTGTTGTCTGCGGTCTATGGCGGCGCCGTGCATCCCTCCGCCGAAGGTCACGCCGCGATGGCCGACGCGGCGCTGCCCGCGGCAGCAGCCGTGCTTCAGCTCGACGCCGTGGTGCCCACAGTCACGTCCGAGCCTGCACCGCCAATCCCATTGGCGCCGGGGCAGCGCTGAGCCTCGCGGTCAGGTCACGCCCAAATCTTATCGCGCCGGTACCGGTGCCGGGACCGTACCCTTCTTGGCGTTGGCAGGCGGTGCCGGCTTCATGGTGTTGGCAGGTACCGTCGGCGCCAGCGGCTTCATCGCGGCGGCCTGCGCGGGCAGATATTTCGCGATGATCGCCGGATCGATCAAAGCCATGGTCGTGTCCGGCAGGCGGTACCAGGTCTCATCCCTGCCAAGCAGCGAAATGCCGAGATAACCGCGCATGGTGAGCGTCTGGCCGTCCGGGCTCAGCGTCATCTTGGCGTTATAGATGCTGCCACTGCGCGGATCGAGAATGTTGCCGTCCTCGTATTTCAGTCCGTCGCGCTTCATGTCGCGAATGAAGGAAATTCCAAGCACCGGCGCGTCCTTGCGATCGTCGGTGCATTTCGTGCAAGCCAGAGTGCCGGTCTCGCCCGGTTTCGGAAACGTCTTGGCAATCACCCCCTCGAAGACACCGTCGTGGTCGACGACAAGAACGTAGACCACGGGCTTGTCGTCCTCGACCTTCTGCCATAGGCCAGCCGCCGTTGGCTCAGCGCTGCGCCCCGGCGAGATGCCTATGAGAGCAATGGCCAAGGCAGTGACCACGGTCAGCATGAATGGAAATCTCAAGAGCGTACTCCGCATCGTCATCACCTGAAAAATCCGCCAATCGATGGGCCCCAGAATACGGCCAATCGGGGCATGGTACCAGTGCAATGCACCAATTTCCGCCGACTGTCCGAAACACGACCGAAGTCACGTTTCGGGAACATCCGTTCACAATTCAGTTGGGGTCAGTTGACGCCGAGTTTCTTCTGCAGACTCGATGACGAGGTCGTGTACTGGAACACCAACCGCTTCTCCGGATAGACGTAGCGGTGTGCCTTCTGCGCCATCAGCGCCCCTTCATGGAAGCCGCACAGGATCAGCTTCAGCTTGCCTGGATAGGTGTTGATGTCGCCGATCGCGAAGATCCCGGGAACACTGGTCTCGAACGCGGAGGTCTCGACCGGGATCAGATTGTGCTCCAGCGCGATCCCCCAATTGGCGACCGGGCCGAGCTTCATGGTCAGTCCGAAGAACGGCAACATCGCATTGCAGGGCATCGTCGAAACGGCGTTGTCATTGGCCTTGATCGTTGCCCCCGTCAGCATTCCATCGGCGCCTTCGAGCGCGGTGACCTGCCCGATCTTCAGGTCCAGCTTGCCGGCCGCGACCAGCGCACGCATCTGCTCGACGCTATGGGGCGCTGCGCGGAAATCATCGCGCCGGTGCACCAGCGTGATCCGCTTGGCGATCGGATGAAGATTGAGCGTCCAGTCGAGCGCCGAGTCGCCGCCGCCGACGATCAGGACATCCTTGTCGCGGAACTGCTCCATCTTGCGCACCGAATAGAACACCGAGGTCCCCTCATAGGCCTCGATCCCGGGCACCGGCGGGCGCTTGGGCTGGAATGATCCGCCGCCGGCGGCAATCACCACGACCTTGCACTCGAAGACTTTGCCGCCGTCGGTCGTGATGCGGAATTCCGGATCGCCGATCTTCTCGAGCTTCTCCACCATCTCGTTGAGATGGAAGGTCGGGTTGAACGGCTTGATCTGCTCCATCAGCGCCTCGGTCAGTCCGTGGCCCGACACCATCGGAATACCCGGAATGTCGTAGATCGGCTTTTCCGGATAGAGTTCGGCGCACTGGCCGCCAACCTTGTCGAGAATGTCGATGAGGTGCGCCTTGATGTCGAGCAGACCCAGCTCGAAGACTGAAAACAGGCCGCACGGACCCGCGCCGATAATCAACACGTCAGTTTTGATCACTTCGCTCATGTCGCTTCTTTTCGGTTGGGCTGCGCCCGGATCAGGCTCCGGCGCTCGTGGCGTGGATTTGACATTCGCTTGACCGCTAGCCACGGGCTCGCCAGGCAAATGTTGGAGTGGAACTTGCGGGTTGGCGTGCCTGTCTAGCCAACCAGGCGGGATGAGGAAAGGCCCTAAATGGGCCGAAAGACCTCTCGGCGGCCACTTGCCGGAGCAGGATAACTGGGCTGTAAGGGGATGAAAATGACGGAGATCAATCTGTGAACGCGCCAGCCCGCCTCGATTCGACGCCGTGCCTGGACGACTTCCCTTACCGGTTGAGCGATAATGTGCGCTTCGGCGATCTCGATCCCAATCAGCATGTCAACAACGCCGTTTACGCGACCTATTTCGAGACCGGGCGCGTCACGCTGATGAAGGACCGCAGCCTGGATCTGATGCCGGAGGGACTGGCCTGGATCATGGTGCGGCTCGATATCCATTTCCGCGCCGAACTGCGCTGGCCGGGGAAGATCGAACTCGGACTTGGGGTGACGAAACTCGGCCGCACATCAGTCACCTTCGAGCAGGTGGTTTTCTCGGAAGGACAATGCGTCGCCTCGGCACAGGCGGTGACGGTGCTGATCGACGACCTCACGCGCAAGCCGACACCGCTGACTGACGACATCATCCGCAATTTTCAGCCCTGGCTGAAACATGGTGCGGACGGGCGATGAAACGAGCTGCGCTCCTTGCGATCATCATCGCGGCGGCAACGTTACGGCCGGCCGCGGCCGACGACTATTATCGGGAGACCCTGCGCATCGCGATGCCGGAGGCCGGCCCGCGCGGACTTGAAGCCCTGCTGATCAGGCCGGCGGGCGCGCAGCGCTATCCCCTCGCCTTGCTCAGCCACGGCGCCCCGACCGATCCGCAGGAGCGTCCCCGGATGACCCCTTACGGGCTCTACCGGCAGGCCATCGAGTTTGCGCGCAGGGGATTTGCGGTGCTCGTGGTGATGCGGCGCGGTTACGGCGACTCCGGCGGCACCTATTCCGAGAACAGCTGTTGCGACCTCGCCAGCTTTCAGCGCTCGGCGAAGACCAGTTCGGATGATCTGCGCGTGGCGATCGCGGCGATGAAGCGCCGTACCGATGTCACGACGGAGGGAATGATCGCGGTCGGCACGTCAGCCGGCGGTTTCGCCAGCGTCGCGCTGACCGTCGATCCGCCGCCGGGGCTTGCCGCCGTCATCAGTTTCGCGGGCGGCCGCCGTTGGGTGATTCCTCCGGGCAAGAAGGGCATCCGTCCGACCGACGGCGAGGACGCCCTTGTCGGTGCCTTCTCCGCGTTCGGCAGAACATCGCGAACGCCGATGCTGTGGGTCTATGCCGCGAATGACAGCTTCTTCCGGCCGGATCTGGCGCATCGGATGGTCGACGCGTTCACGGCCGGCGGCGGCAAAGTGCGGCTGATCGATGCGTCCGCGTTCGGCAGCGACGGGCATTTTCTGTTTTCATCCGCCGGACTGAAGCTCTGGACCCGGTTTGTCGATGATTTCCTGCGCGAGCGGGATTTGGGATTGCGTGAACCCCTGCCGGCACCGCCGCTGCCGGCACTCCCGCCACCATCGCAGCTCAGCGAGCAAGGCCGTGCCGCGTTTGCAGACTATCTGGCCGCCGGTCCGCACAAGGCCTTCGCCGTGTCACCCAGGGGGGCTTTTGGCTACTGGAGCGCGTTGCGATCGCTCGAGGATGCGCAGCAGCGCGCGCTTTCGAGTTGCACCAAAAATGGATCCGGTTGCGCCCTTTATGCGGTAGAAAACGAAAAGGCCGACGCCAACCGCTGAGCTGACCGGGGCTCTCGTGCGGAGGAGATGGACATGAGATGTGCCGCGCTGCTTTGGATGATCGCCTTTGTGGTGTTGCAGCCCGCCGCGGCCGAGGATTATCACCAGGAAGAGCTGCGCATCCCGATGGCGGCAGCCGGTCCACGCGGGCTTGAAGCGCTGCTGATCCGTCCATCGGCTCCAGGACGATACCCGCTCGCTTTGATCAGCCACGGCACGACGTCCGACGCCGAGAAGCGGCACGAGTGGACCCCTTACATATTCTACCGGCAGGCGATCGAATTTGCGCGTCGGGGTTTTGCGGCCCTGGTGGTGATGCGGCGCGGCAACGGAGACTCCGGCGGCGACTACGCCGACCGGGGCGGCTGTTGTACGCTCGCCAGCTACCTCCGCACGGCCAAGACCAGCGTGGACGATCTGCGCGCCGCGATCGCGGCGATGCAAGGCCGCGCCGATGTCACGACGCAGGGAATGATCGCGATCGGGGTCTCCACCGGAGGCTTCGCGACCTTGGCGCTCACCTCGGACCCGCCGCCGGGGCTTGCTGCGGCAATCAATTTCGCAGGAGGTCTGCACAGGGCGGCCCTTACCGGCACCGGGCTCCGTAATGTCGACGACGAGGACGCGCTGGTCAGCGCCTTTAGAACCCTGGGTAAGAACTCGCGGACACCGACGCTATGGATCTATTCCGAGAACGATTCGTTCTTCAAACCGGATCTGGCGCACCGGCTGCTCACCGCGTTCACCACCAGCGGCGGCCGCGCCCGGCTGATCGATGCGCCGGCCTTCGGCAGCGACGGCCACCTTCTGTTCTTGTACGGAATGTCGATCTGGACCAGGATGGTCGATGATTTTCTGCGCGAAGAGAATTTGGGAAGCCGTGATCTCCTGGCGGTCCCCTCTCTGCCTGCGCTGCCTCCGCCACGGCTGGGCGAGACCGGCCGCGCGGCCTTTGCGGAGTACCTTGCCTCAGGCCGGCACAAGGGCTTTGCGGTTTCGCCGAAAGGCGGTTTTGGCTTTTTTGCAGGAACCAGAACACTGTCGAACGCCCAGAACCAAGCCCTCGCCGTCTGCGCAAGATATGCGCAGGATTGCGCGCTATATGCCATCGATAACGAGCTTGCGGACACGAGAAATCCGGACCGCCAGCCTTAGGTCAGGCCTGACGTTCAGGCGTCGAGACCACGAGACCGTCGAGGTCGTCGGTCACCTTGATCTGGCATGACAGGCGAGAATTCGGCCGCACGTCGTAACCGAAGTCCAGCATGTCCTCTTCCATCGGCGTCGGCGGACCGACCTTCTCGCGCCAGGCCTCATCGACGTACACATGGCAAGTCGCACAGGCACAGGCGCCGCCGCATTCGGCCTCGATGCCCGGAACCGCGTTGCGAATGGCGGCTTCCATCACGGTCGCGCCGTTCTCGACTTCAATGGTGCGTGTCTCGCCGGTATGGTCGACAAAATGAATCTTGGCCATGGTCGCTCGTATTGCGGGAGGAATTAGAGGGTCTTGCGGAGGAAAGGGGTCCGGGCAGTCCTATAACGGGTCGATCCGGTCCGCGCTAGTGCGGTGGATTTGACATTCGCATCTGGATTTCCGCTGGCCCATGGCGAATGCCAAATCCGTAACCGCACTGGAGAAGGGTATTTGCGGACCACCTATGGCGCGATTACGACCGGCGCAGCAGTGCCGCGATCGCCGCATCCGCCTCGGCGACCGTGTCGCGCAGAGCGCCCAGGGCTTGCGCCGGAGCCTGGCCTTCGCGGATCGCGACCTCCAGGCCGGCGGCTGCCTCGGCGACACGAATGGCGCCGATCGCGCGCGCCGACCCCTTCAATGTGTGCACCAGGGCGCTGGTCTCGGGCGGCGCGGTCGCAAGGGTCGCGGCGAGTTGGCAGGCCTGGCGCGCGAACATTTCGAGCACTTCGCGCTCCAGGGCGGCATCGCCAAGGGTCATTCGCCGCAGATGCTCGAGATCGATCGGGCCGGCGTCGTCAGCAGGCAGCGAGGATGGCATCGATTCGATCCGTGGCTGATCCAGGCCATAGGGAACCCGATATCGGCCGATCATCAGGCGGACACCGTGCTTTTTCGTGAGCCAACCACATGAGGGGTTAAGGAACGTTTGGAGTACGCGCCACACGATCGCCTTCTTTTGACCAAGAAGGTGGCGCAATTCGCGCTGGTGCGGGGATAAGTCCAAAGGCCGTTGCGGCCCAACCGCAACAACCTGTTAACGATGAATAAGAATGATTAAGATAGTATTAACCCCAGCCATTTCTTTCGCATCGCGCAGCCAATAGGATGTGACCTGGATGTGGCGGACAAGGCGGGCGGATGGCCGAGCCTAGTCGCCGTGCGAAGCGCGCCGGTGGTACCGAGCTTGCAAGGGATGCTCCTGCAAGACCTCCGGCATGCGAAAAGCAGGATGAGGGCTGACTGATCATGGCAAACAACCCCACTAAGGTCAAAGACCCTACTGAAGTTGCGCTTTCTGCCATTCAGGAAGCCCTCAATATCAACGATGCGCCGGTGACGGCCACGGAGCGCAGCGACACCGCGCCCCAGGCCTCGTCTGCATCGGCTGTCTTCAATGAATCGTCGTTCGACGTGCGGCCCGTCTCCGACCGGCCAGGCTTCGAAGCGCTGCAAGGCTTCGAGGCGATGGATGACACGCCGCCGCCGCTGCCGCCCCGCCGGCCGGCCAACGACGACCGCGACACCATCGGGCAGATTCTGCAGGCGATCCAGAAGGGCCGGCCGGCCCGCAACTTCTACCGGCTTGCGACGTTTTTTGCCGCGGCCTGGATTGCCGGCTGTGCTGCCCTCACGATCGGCTTCTTGACGCCGATTCAGGCCGCCATCGGCCAAGGGGGCGGCGGCGTCTTCGTGCTCGCGGGCCTCGCCGCCTTGTTCTTCGCGCCGGTCCTGTTGTTCTACTTCATGGCCAGCATCGCCTGGCGCGGCCAGGAACTCGGCACCATCGCGCAGGCCATGGCGCAGGTCGCAATTCGCTTTTCCGAGCCGGAGGGCACCACCGCCGACTCGATGGTCACGGTCGGCCAGGCGATCCGCCGCGAGGTTGCCGCCATGGGCGACGGCGTCGAACGCGCCATCGCGCGCGCCGGCGAACTCGAGACCCTGGTCGCCAACGAAGTCGCAGCCCTGGAACGCGCCTACACCGACAACGAGGTGCGGATCCGGGCGCTCCTGCAGGACATCGCCCATCAGCGCGACAACCTGGTCGGACAGGCCGAACAGGTCCGCAGCGCCATTTCCGGCGTGCAGATCGATCTGCGCCACGACATCGCGCTGATTTCCGACGCCATCGCCTCCCGCGTCGACGAGGTCGCAAAGAGCATCACGGGCGCGCTGGAAGAGCGTGGCGCCCACATCACCAGCGCTCTCGGCAATGCCGGCGACAACATGATTCTCGCGCTCGGCGAGCGCGGCGGCGAGCTGCTCGATCGCCTCGAGGAGGCCAGCGCCGAGACCACGCGCTCGGTGCTCGACGCCAGCGAACGCCTGACCACCAGCCTCAATTTCAAGACCGGTCACGTGCATGACGAATTCGCGGACCTGGCCGACCGCGTCCACGAAATGCTGAACGAGCGGATCGACCGCATCATCGGCGAGTTCGAGCAGCGCTCGTCCATCATCGTCGACGGCATCTCCGAGCGGACCGAGCAGGTCCACGACAACCTGAAGAATTCGGGCGATTCGCTCCTGCTCGAACTCGAGCTGCGCAGCGGCGACCTCGTCAGCAAGATCGACGAAGCCAGCAACCGGCTGGCCGATCACATCCTGAACAGCGGCGACAAGGCCGGCGAGGCCCTGGACGCCACCGTCAACTCGCTGGTCGCCAGGGTTGTCAGCCAGACCGAGACCACGCACGACACGCTGAGCCTGCAGATGAACGCGTTCGACGAGCTGGTGAAGAACCAAGGCTCCGAACTCGCCGAGAAATTCGCACGCGACAGCGGCACCCTCGGCGCGCTGATCACCCGCCATATCTCCGAATTCGATCGCACGGTGAAGACCTTCGGCGGTGAAATCGTCGAACGCATGGGGCATCGCACCCAGGAGATCTCGGACAGCCTGAAGACGTATGTCGACACCTTCGACAAGCGCCTGAGTTCGAATGGCGGCGACATCACCGCATCGCTCGATCAGCGCCTGCTGCAGTTCGAGACCACGCTCGGAAGCCGCGTCAGCAGTCTTGACGCGTCGCTGGACGGCAAGATCGCCTTCTTCGACTCCGCGCTCGACGGCAGGATCACGTCCTTCGACTCCTCGCTCGACAACCGCATTCAGTCGCTCGAACAGTCCTTCGATACGCGGGCGAGGTCGGTGACCGACACCATCGACAGCCGGCTCGACACGCTCGCCTCGTCGCTGACCGATGGCGCGGCGCAGGCGATTCATTCGATCGACTCGCGCCTCACCCACCTCACCTCCTCGCTGACCGGCGGCACCGCCCAGGCGATCGACGCGATCGACCAGCGCATTTCCAGCGTCTCGAGGACGATCAACGGCCGCAGTTCGGAGCTGACCGACACCATCACCGCGAGATTCCAGCAGGTTCACGACAGCATCGAAGCCAAGGTCGAGGCGATCGCCGGCGATATCGACATGCGCGTCTCCCAGTTCGAGGACCTGCTCGGCTCACGCGTCGAGGCCGTGGCCGGCCGCATCGAGAGCAGCGGGCGGCAGGCCAGCGACGACCTGATGGCGCGCGCGGAACTGTTGTCCGCCGGCATCAAGTCGCACGTCGAGGACGCCGAACGCTCGCTGACGACCCTCGTGGTCAATACCAGCGAGACCATCCAGACCGGCGCCCGGGCCGCGCAGCAGGCCCTGCTCACGGTATCGACCGACGTCGGCTCGCAGTTGAAGCAGACGTCGGCCGAAGTCGAGCGCGCCCTCACCGCGGTCGGCACCGGCGCCGCGAATTCGGTCCTTACCAGCGCGCGCGAGGCCCAGGTCACGCTGGTCTCCACCTCCGGCGACGCCGCGGACCAGATCAAGTCGCTGGCGACCGACATCGAGCGGACGCTTTCGGCGGCCGGAGCCGCGACCGCAGCCTCCATGCTTGCCGGTGCGCGCGACGCCCAGAGCACGCTGGTGACCACATCGACGGATACCGCCAACCAGATCAAGACGCTGACGGCCGATGTGCAGCGTTCGCTGTCGATCGCCGGAACGTCCACCGCCGAGACCATCACCGCCGGCGCCCGGGAGGCGCAGAACTCGCTCGTCAGCGCCTCTTCCGATGCCGCAAAGCACGTCAAGTCGCTGGCAGCCGACGTTGCGGCGTCCCTGTCCATCGCCGGCAAGTCCACCGCCGAGACCATCACTGCCGGAGCGCGCGAGGCCCAGAGCAACCTGGTCAACGCGTCGTCGAAAGCCGCCGAGCATGTCAAGCTGCTGACCTCGGACGTTGCGGCGAGTCTGTCAGCCGCCGGCAAGTCCACCGCCGAGGCCCTCACAATCGGGGCGCGCGAGGCTCAAAATTCGCTCGTCAACTCGTCCTCCGAAGCTGCAAAGCACGTCAAGGCGCTCGCGGCCGACGTCGCGGAGCGGCTGTCGTTCGCCGGGACGTCCACCGCCGAGACCATCACGGCCGGAGCCCGCGAGGCCCAGGACACCCTCGTCGAGGCGTCCGCGAAGGCCGCCGAGCACGTCAAGTCGCTGACATCAGATGTTTCGGAGAGCCTCTCGGTCGCCGGCACATCGACCGCCGAAGCCATCACCGCCGGGGCGCGCGAGGCCCAGCACGCCCTCGTCAATGCGTCCACGCAGTCGGCCGAGCACGTCAAGTCGCTCGCGAGCGACGTGGAACGGGCTCTGTCCGCCGTCGGAGCGGACACCGCGGCCATGATCCTCAACAGCGCGCGCGACGTGCAGAGTTCGCTGGTGGCAGCGGGTGCGGACGCGGCAGGCCAGATCAAGTCGATCTCCTCCGACGTCGAGCGGTCGCTCTACACCGTGACGGCGAGCACCACCGACAACATCCAGACCAGCGCCCTCAATGCCCAGAATGCGCTGGTCGCGGCCTCCAACGAAGTCAGCGCGCGGGTCAAGACCACCGCGTCCGAAATCGAGCGCACGGTCCTGTCCGCCGGCAGCAGCTTCGGCTCGGCCGTTTCGATCAAGACCGACGAGATCGTCACCTATGTCCAACAGCAGACCGAGCGCCTGTCGCAGATGATCGACGGCAAGCGCGGCCAGCTGGTCGAGGCGATCGGATCCAAGACCGGACAACTCACCGTCGACATCGACCGCGTCACCGCCGACGCGCTGAAATCGATCGAGAGCCGCAGCCAGGCTTTCTCGAACTCGATCGCGGGCAACGGCTCGGACGTCGCACGGACGATCACCTCGGCTGGCGAAATCGCCACCAACGCGGTCAGCAAGTCGCTCAAGGACATGGAGCAGTCTTCGCGTGCCGCGATCGAGCAGTCGCGTCAGGTGTCGATCGCGGCCGTGACCGAGATGCAGGAAACCAGCAAGATCCTGCGGACCGACACGGTTGCGCTGTTCGAGCGCCTGCGCGAGGGCAACATCCTGCTGCAGGAAGTGCTGACCGGCGCCCACGACAACCTCAACTCGCTGGAGCGTGCGCTGGTCACCCGCGTCGCCGACTTCGTGTCCGCGATGAACGATGTCACCTCGCGCAATGGCAACGCCACCCAGACGCTGGAAGACCAGCTCGGCATCTTCAACTCCAAGACATCGCGCGCGCTGGAGGATCTGGGGTCGCTGTCGAGCCAGTTCGACTCCCATGGCCGTGCGCTCGCGGACGCGGCTGCGATGGTCGAACAGAGCAATCGCGATGCCAGCATCTCGATCTCCGAGCGCAAGGCGACGCTCGAATCCCTGATCACGACCATCGACCTGCGGACCGCCGATCTCGATCAACGGCTGTCGCGCTTCACCAACCTGCTGGACGAATCGCTCGCGGCGGCGGAGGAGCGCGCACGCGACATCGCCCGCGTCGTGGCTGAAACGGCCGGCGCCGGCTCTGCCGCGATCAGCCGCCAGTTCGAGGTGATCCGGTCCAATGCCGAGGAAGAACGGCGGATGACCGGCGAGTCCATGCGCGAAATCTATCAGCAGACCACGCAGGAAGCGGACATGATGTTCCGGCAGTCCGCCGAGAAGTTCGGCACGCTGGTCTCGAGCATCAAGCAGATGGCCGCGGAAATGCACAATGAGCTCGAGTCCACCCGCGACGAATTGCGCCGCGGCGTGCTCGAGATGCCGCAGGAGGCCGCGGAAAGCACCGCGCAGATGCGCAAGGTGATCGTCGACCAGATCGCGGCGCTGGCGGAATTGAACCGGATCGTCGCGCAACATGGCCGCGGCCTCGATGTCGTCGGCAGCGGTCGCACCAGCGTGCAGCGCCAGGAGGAGCCCGTGATGGCGGCCGCCGGCGGGCGCAGCATCCGCGACACCGTCGTCGAGCCGCCGCGCATGCGCGACACCGTGATCGAGCCCCCGCGCATGCGCGAAACCGTGCTCGAGCCGACCCGCATGCGCGAGACCGGCAGCGCGTCGAACCTGCCGCCGCCGGATCTCGGCGGCCCGATCCCGCGCCGTACGGAAGCCCCGACGGTCAGTCCCGTCGCCGCCGCCGCTCCCGTTGCCGATCAGGGCCGCGACAGCTGGCTGTCCGACCTCTTGAACCGGGCCGATGGCTCGAACGCCAACCGCGAGACGCCGGTGCGCGGCCGCGCAGCCCAGCCGGCTCCGGCCCAGCCGGCCGCTGCGGCAAGTACCAATCCGCTGGAATCGCTGTCGCTCGACATCGGCCGCCTGATGGATCGCACGCTCGCCGCCGAGATGTGGGACCGCTATCAGCGTGGCGAGGGCAAGGCGTTCACCAAGCGGCTCTATACGCCGGCGGGTCAGAAGGCGTTCGACGAGGTCGCCCGCAAATATCGCGCCGACCGCAACTTCAAGCAGACCGTCGATCGCTATATCACCGAGTTCGAACGGCTGCTCGACGAGGTCGCCCGCGAGGATCGCGGACCGCAGGCGCTGCGCAACCAGCTGACCTCGGAGACCGGCCTCGTCTACACCCTGCTCGCGCATGCGGCCGGGCGGCTGGGATAGAGATCGGCAACATCCGAGAATGAAAACGGAGGCAGCGATGCCTCCGTTCTTGTCTTGAAAACTCGGCCTGGTCTGGGTTCTGTCGCTGGCTACTTTCCGAGACCACGATCATGGAAACAACTCAACGACTGCGTCGCGCTCGCTGGATCACCCGTCTACTTGCGGCCTGCGCCGCCATGACCGTCGGCAGCGCCCTCTACCTCGCAAGCGCTTTCGATCCCTGCCAAACCGTCATGCGCAAATCGATCCCCTCGCCCGACGGCAGCAACTCGATCGTTGTGTTTGGCAGGGAATACGGGGCAATGGTTGGATTCAACACACAGGTCAGCATCGCTCCCACCGGCAGGTCTTTTTCCGCCGACAAATACCCCGCTTTCTTCGTTGTTTCCGGCGTGCAGGCCGTCATGGCAAGATGGCTGGAAGAGCGAGCGGTTGAAATTACGATCATTCCGGGCGCAGAAAAAGTGTTTAGACGCGAACAGCGCGCCGGCGACTTCAGGATAATATACCCCTAAGTCCCGGGGATCACGCCATTGCGCCCTGCCGTGAGAGAGTGAGATGTGGCCGTTCCTCACCAAAGCGATTGCAAGGAGGCGGCTGCGCGCTGCCTTCGGCCAGTTCCTATCCGAGGAGACACTTCGCGATATTCAGGAGATGTCAAACGGGAGATCGGGACGACTGCCGCCGCCCGAACAGGAGGACCTTTGCTACGTCGTACTCCAAGTCCGCGGCGACACCCCCGAAGAGATCCAACACCATCTTGCCCAAGCCATTGATGTCGTCATCGATCATGGAGGCATGGTTGAGGAGATCATGTCTGGCATCGTCACGGCGACCTTCAAGCCGGCGTCAGACTCGGCGCAACCTTCGGCAAAAGCCGTGTCAGGCAAGCTCGGCGCAAACGTGAGGGCGGTTTATGGTCGCGGCGTATACCTGCGAGGCGCCATCGGTCTCGGCAAGCGCTTCACCTACGGGACGATCTTCCCCCACATGCAGCGGATGCTCGAAACGCTGTTCGCGCTGGAATTTGGCGTATCGAAAGAAATCTGACTCGCGGGACGCGTTGTGGAGGCTGGGATAAGGATCGTCGCAGACCGCCGCGCAGCAGCTAACGCGCACCAGACCACGATCACATCCTGTCGCTCGCGCCCGTACGCCCTCACAGAGATCCACAGGTCGCAAACGCCTTGAGGATCTCAGCGCAGCGCCAGCAGCAACTGCTCAATGTTCTGGTGCATCGCGCGCTCGTTGGCGATCCGCATGCGGTCAACGGCAATTGGCGAGTCGGAGAATGTCGCGTGGCCTTTGGTCTTGATGGGATATGTTGCGACTGTGCCCGAAGCGGAGACCTTGTAGATCACGTCGGCCGTCACATCCAAATCGAGCCCGATCAATGGCTGATCCAAATTCTGGATTTCGGCGTCGAGATAGAATTTCGGCGAACCGGACCTGGCGAGGTAGCCATTCGCCCCAAGCGTGTTTTCCAGCGCGGCCTTGAGCGGCTCATTGGCAACGCCCGGCACCGTCAAGACGTTCATCACCTGACCGCCGCTGACCGAACGAACCGCCATGGCGTTCCGGTATTTCGGACTTGCATTGGTGGCCGAACCACCGACCACGGTCATGGCCTGCTGCGTTGCACAGGCCGCAAGCGACGGTGCAAGCAGCGCCAGCACGATGAGAATTCTTCTGTGCCGCAACATCGCTCGCGCCCCGCCTCAGGTTACTGGAGGTGTTTGTAACAAGCGGTATCTTGGTAATCAACGGATGATGCAATTTGCCCACAGGCTCGGGCAAAGCCACACCGCGCCGCCCGATGGGCTGGCGATTGCGGCCGCGCCTACGGCCGCTTCCTGTCGTTCGCGTTCACCGCCGAGGGGCTCGGCGTCGGCGCAGCCGGCGGCGCGCTGGCATTCGCGGGCCCGAACAGCAGCCGTGTCGGGTTGCGGTCGAGATTGTTCACGGCGCGGCTGATGTCGGCGAGCGTGCGGCGCCCATCGGCCATCAGGGCGCCGGACCGCTTTTCGAAGTCCTCGGCCAGTTCGCGGATCGACTTCACCGTCAGGGACAACTCGCCGCCCTCCCGGCCGCCGGCAATCGTATTGAGACCAAGCATCAGGCTATCAGCCTTGCCCATGACGCCGTCGACCCGGGCCATGACGTTGTCGATCCGCTCCGAATTGCGCGCCAGCGACGCGGTGAAGGTCTCTAGATTCTTGAGCGAGTTCTTGACCGCCTCCTGGTTGTCGGCGACCACCTTGTTGATGTTCTGCAGCGTGCCGCGGATCGCCTCCGTGACGTCCTGCAGCCGGTTCGGGTCCGCGGTCAGGGTTGGGACGCCATCCTCGTCCAATGGAACCGGAGGCGCAGCCTCCTCGCCGCCCTTCAGCGAGATCGCGGCCACCCCGGTCAACCCCTGGAACTCCAGTCCGACCAGGGTGTCCTTGCGGAGCGGAGCATTGTTCTCGACCATCGCCAGTGCCACGACCCGTCGCGGGTTGTCGAGCTTGACCGAGATCACCTCACCCACCCGGATGCCATTGAAATTGACGCTGCCGCCATTGCGCAAGCCCGCCGCCGGGCCTTCGAACACGACGCGCAAAGGCGTCCGCGTCTTGGCGGTGTGCAGCGACTGGAACCAGAGCACGAAGCCGAACGCCGCGGCGATCACGGCCAGCGTAAAGGATCCGATCAGGACGTAGTTCGCCCGCGTTTCCATCAATCACCCCGGTTACCGACCTCAACCGCGACAAGCGTTAGAGATCATCAATATCGTGTTCCAAATCATCGTCTAAGCACGATTGTTTCGAAAGTCGGCTCGCTCGCCCGATCGTCTCATCCGGTGACGGCGCGGGCGCGCTTGCCGTGGAAATAGGCCCTCAACCAGGGATGCTGGGAGGCCTGCATGTCAGCCATGGATCCCGCGGCAATGATTTTGCCATTGCCGAGGACAGCGATGCGGTCGCAGGCGGTGTAAAGGCTATCCAGATCGTGGGTTACCATGAAAACGGTCAGGCCCAAAGTGCGCTGCAGGGTCCGTACCAGTTCGTCGAAATCCCCGGCGCCGATCGGATCGAGTCCGGACGTCGGTTCATCGAGGAAAACCAATTCCGGATCGAGCGCCAGCGCACGCGCGAGCGCCACACGCTTGATCATGCCGCCGGACAGCTCGGAGGGAAATCGATCGGCGACATCCGGCTTCAGTCCTACCATGACGAGCTTGGCCACCATGATCTCGTCAAGCAGGCGCTGTGAGACCTTGAGGTATTCGCGCACCGGGAATTGGATGTTCTGCCGCACCGTGAGCGAGGAGAACAGCGCGCCCTGCTGGAACAGGATTCCCCAGCGCCGCTCGACGCCGCGGCGCGCCGCGCGATTGGCCCCATCGAGGTCGACGCCGAACACCTCGATGCGTCCGCTCAGCTTGGGCACGAGGCCGATGATGGTGCGCGTCAACACCGACTTGCCGGCACCGGAGGGACCGACGAAACCGAGGATCTCGCCGCGTTTGACATCGAGATCGAGGCCGTCCAGCACACGGGTCTTGCCGAACTGCACGGTGATGTCGCGCACGCGGATGATGGCGTCGGAGGCTTGCGGCGTCTCCGTCATGGTCACATTCCGATCGACGCGAAGAAGATCGCGAATACACCGTCCATGACGATGACGAAGAAGATTCCCTTCACTACCGAGGCCGTGGTGTGCTGGCCGAGCGATTCCGCGCTGCCCTGCACCGCCAGCCCCTCGACACAGGCAACGATCCCGATCACGGCCGCCATGACCGGCGCCTTGATGATGCCGACGGTGAAGTGGTCGATCGAGATGGCATCGCGCAGGCGCAGCAGGAAGGCTTCCGGATCGACGCCGCCATAGAGCCAGGCCACCAGGCCACCGCCATAGAGCGCCGCCATGGCGCCGAGAAAGGCGAGAATCGGCAGCGCGATGACGAGCGCCAGCATCCGCGGCAGGATCAGCACCTCGATCGGATCGAAACCCATGGTCCGCAGCGCGTCGATCTCCTCGCGCATTTTCATCGAACCGAGTTCGGCGGTATAGGCACTGCCCGACCGGCCCGCGACTATGATCGCCACCAGCAGCACGCCGATTTCGCGCAGCACCAGCACGCCGAGCATGTCGACCACGAAGATGTCGGCGCCGAAGCGGCGGAAATGGAAGATCCCCTGCTGGGAGATGATGCAGCCGATCAGGAAGGTGATGAGCACAACGATCGGCACGGCGCGCCAGCAGACCTGTTCGAGATGATGCACCGTTGAGGTCAGGCGAAAGCCCCTGGGATGGATCAGAACCCTGGCACCTGCCGTCAGCACCGCCCCCAGCATGTCGATCAGCCCGGCCATGGTGCCGCCGATGCCGGCCACGGTCCGACCGATCTGCTCCAGCATGCCGGTGATGGTCACCGCCGGCGTCTCGGCGATCGGAACGTCCTTCACCCGGCGCACCTCGTCGACGAGGCTGGCATAATTCGCCGACAACCCGGCGATCTTCGCCTCGACCCCGCCCTGGGTCAGGCTGCGTCGCAGCCGCTCGATCAGCCAGGCCCCGAAGGTATCGAGTTTCGAGACCTGCGAGACATCGATAAAGATATTGGTTCGGCTTCCGGCGAGCTTTTCCGCATCGGCCACGATCCGCTCGAGCCGCGGCGCAAAGCGGGCGGTCCAGGCCCCGGCAGCGCACAGAGCGAGGCCGTTACTCCTCGCCATCTGCTCCAGTGTCGGGTCGCCGTTCACGATGCCAACTCCTCGGCCAACTCCTCGGCCTGCCCGCCGTCGATGTGAAGCCGGCTCAAGCGCTTTCGATTCTGAATGAACCGGAACCGAATCCGCCAGCTCATTGTCTTCGCGTGTTTTTCTTGGCGTGTTTTCGTCGTCCCAACAGGTAGCCGGAAAAAGCTATACCAGCCATACTTGGTTGCAGCGGGCAAGCTCGGGGTTCAGAAAATGGCCAGATTTTGAAATGACTTCCGCTGTAACTCTGACCTTATCGGTGCGAATCGAACGCTGGCCGATCGCCGGCACCTTCACGATCAGCCGCGGTGCCAAGATCGAAGCCGTGACCGTGGTGGCCGAAATCGACCAAGGAGGCGTGTGCGGGCGTGGCGAATGCGTCCCCTATCCGCGCTATGGCGAGACCCCGGACGGGGCGGTCGCGGCCCTGGAGGCGATGCAGGACGCCATCCGGCAGGGGCTGGACCGGGCAGCCCTGCAGGCCGCCATGCCCGCATGCGCGGCCCGCAATGCGCTGGACTGCGCGTTGGTGGATCTGGAGGCCAAGCGCAGCGGCCGACGGGCCTGGGACCTGCTCGGATGCGCTCCGCCAACGGCTTGCGTCACCGCCTATACGATCTCGCTCGGCACCCCGGAGGCGATGGCAGCCGCCACCGCAAAGGCCGCGCATCGGCCGCTGCTGAAGATCAAGCTCGGCGGCGGCGACGATCCGGCGCGGCTTGCGGCGGTTCGCGCCGCCGCACCTGATTCGGAGCTCATCGTCGACGCCAACGAGGCATGGGCATCGGAGGATCTCGAACGAAATCTGGCGGCCTGCGCCGCGGCAGGCGTGACGCTGGTGGAGCAGCCGCTGCCCGCCGGGCGGGACGAGTTGCTGGCGCGCATCCGCCGGCCGGTCGCCGTCTGCGCCGACGAAAGCGTGCACGACGGGAGCTCGCTCGAGGGCCTTCGCGAACGCTACGACGCGGTCAATATCAAGCTCGACAAGACCGGCGGACTGACCGAGGCGCTGGCCATGGCGGACGCCGCGCGCGCGCTCGGTTTCGATATCATGGTCGGTTGCATGGTCGGGACCTCGCTGTCGATGGCGCCTGCGATGCTGCTGACGCCACAAGCCCGCTTCATCGATCTCGACGGTCCGCTGCTGCTGGCCAGGGATCGCGATGGCGGGCTGCGCTATGACGGCAGTATCGTCTATCCGCCGGAGCCCGGGCTCTGGGGATGAGCCGAATGCAACAGCCTGTGCCGCGCCAGCCAGATCAGCAATCCGCCGGAGCCCGCCATCACGGCCATCATGTCGTAGACGCCCTGGCCATATCGCGCGTACACCGCGCCCGACAGGATCGACGCGCTCGAGGAGACGATCCCGCCGCAGGCCGCGAAATAGCCCTGCCCGCGCGCCATCACGTGGGCCGGCACGTGGCGCACCAGAAGTCCCATGGTCCCGACCAGGGTCAGCCCGAAGGTCAAGCCGTGCGCGAGTTGGACCAGAGCCAGCACCGCCACCTGTGGCTCCTGCGCGGTCACCAGCCAACGCATCACGGCGGCGATAGCGCCGATCAGCATCATGGTCGCCGGCCGCAGCGGCAGCCGGGTCGATAGCGCAAACACCACGATTTCGGCCAGCACGCCGAGCACCCACAGCCCGGCGATCGTCAGCCCGTTGAGGCCCTGCGCCTGCCAAGTGATCGAGGCGAAGGTGTAATAGGCAGCGTGGCTGCCCTGGATCAGCGCCGCCGCCACGATGATGGAGAGAAAGCCGGGATCGCGCAGCAGCGTGGTGGATTGGCGGTGCGGGCCGACCTTGCCGGCCGGTGGCCCGTCCAGCCTCCGCAGCACGAGGCTGGCCGCGGCGCACAGCGCAGCCACGCCGGCGATGACCCAGATCAGCCTGTCCGGGGGCATGACGTCCACGAGCCACCCGCAGGCCAACGCTCCGACCACGAAGGCGGCCGATCCCGCCAGCCGCAGGCGTCCGTAATCGAGGCCGTAGCGCACTACACCGCGCAGCGCATAGGCATCCGTGAGCGGCGCCATCGGCGTCCACGTCGCGCAGGTCGCAACATAAGCCAGAAAGACCAGCAACGGCGCGCGCTGAACGCCGACCAACGCAAAGCCGAGCGCGGTCGCAAAGGTCGTGAGCACCAGTGCGCCGCGCAACGCCTGGCGCCGCTCGGCAAGAGCCGTGATAAAGGGCAGGATCGTGAAGCGGGTCACCGCCGGCACGGCGATGATGATGCCGATCCAGGCGGCATCGATACCGATCGCCCGCAGCCAGACCGTGAAAAACGGCAGGTGCGTCCCCAGCAATCCGAACTGCATCCCGTAAAAAATTGCGACCCCGCCGGCGAATTGGCGGGCCGTCCGATGCGAAGCAGTGGGGATTTGTGATTCGGTCGGCATCAATTCAATTGCGATTCGGTCAATATCGTGGTGATCGTTATCGCAACGCGTGCTGATTTGCGCGACAGGTTTGACATGGCCGACGAAGCATTTGCCCTCTCGCCGATAGGCGCCCGCCCGACACAGCCGGGCGAGGCCGACTATGAGGCGATCCGCGAGGCCTTCATGGAGACGGCGCGCGGTCGCTGGTTCCTCGGCGAGTATGCCAAACGCAACCGCAATGCCGACACCCACATGGTTCTGGACGCGGTCGCCCGGATTGAGCAAACGCTCGCGGCCCAGCGGCTGCCCGCCGAATTCGACAACCGTCTTCCCGAGGCCCTGGCCGCGATCAGGAGCGCGGTCGATGATGCAGCGAAGGTGGCATCCACGGCGATCGACGGGCTTGGGCTCGACGAAAGCCTGGCACCGATCCGCAAGGGCGCCCGCATCGTCAAGGAAATCTCCTGGCGCTGGCGCGAAATCGGCGCGGATTCCCGGATCTGCGACCTGATCGATTCGCAAGTCAGCGCCATCGAGGGGAGCTGTGGCCAGATCTTCGAACTCGATCCGCGCCCGGCCGTGGAAGGCGCGTTCGGCCTCATCAGGACCAGGATCGATGGGTTCTCCGGGGAGGATGCCAGGGATGCCGACCCGGACGATGAGAAGACGGTTCCGCCAGCCGCGGACGAGGTCATGGAGACAGCTGCCGCGGCGGTAGCCGAGCCCGTGGCCGTGACCATCGAGGCGGAGCCGGAGGTCGCGGCCGCAGGCAGCGCGGACACCGGCAGCGCTGAAGCCGACTCGTCCCAGGACGAGCCTGTCACGACGTCAGCTATCACGACGCCAGCCATCGCGGTCGTCGAGGTCGCGGGTGACACGCTGGTTGCCGCCGAGACCCGTGATGAGACGTTCCTGGACGAGACGGTTCTGGACGAGGCCGTCCTGGGCGAGGTCGCCCTGGAAGACGCCATCCTGGATCAGACCGTCTTGGATGAGACCGTCCTGGATGAAACCGTCCTGGATGAGATCGTCCTGGGTGAGGCTGTCGATGACGAAGCAGGCCTGGAGAAAGCAGGCCTGGACGAAGCGGGCGTGGACGAGGCCGTTCTCGACATGGTCGCGCTTGCCATGGCGGCACCCGATCCGGATGGCGAGATCGACTATTCCGTTCCCGACCAAGACGAGATGGTCGAAGCACCGCGCGCGGCCCCGCCCGGGGTTGTCGGGACACCCGAACCCGCGGCGCCGCACATGCAGGTCGCGGTTGCGCAGGCCGCGCCGCCCCCTGCTCCGCAATCCATCGGCTCGGCACTTCTCGCCAATGGTTTCCTCGATCAGCATCGTGTTCCCGCCAACGATCCGCTGGCACCGATCCGCCGCATGAGCCAGGCCGAGAAGATCGCGTTCTTCTCCTGATCTCACGCGCTGCAAACTCGATCGGAACGTCAAGTTCACCGCGCGAGATGCCGCCTCACGCCACCAACCTTGCGTACAGATCCGAATCGACATTGCCGCCGGAGAGCACGATGACGATGGTCTTGCCGCGGGCATCGATCTTTCCCGCCAGCAATGCGGCGAGGCCGACCGAGCCGCCCGGCTCGACCACGAGCTTGAGGTCGCGGTAGGCGAAGGCGACCGCGGCGCCTACTTCCGCTTCCGAGGCGGTGACGCCGCCCGATAGCAGCCGGCTGTTGATCGCAAAGGTGATCTCGCCCGGGATGGCGGCCATCAGCGCGTCGCAGATGGTGCGCCCCTTGGCCTCATGACGCTGGCGCTGTCCGGCGCGCAGCGAGCGGCTGTGATCGTCGAATCCCTCCGGCTCGGCAACGATCAGCTGGGTCAGCGGAAAGCGCGCCTTGACCGCGGTGGCAACGCCCGCGATCAGGCCGCCGCCGGAGGCCGGCGCCACCACGATATCCGGGACCAGGCCGAGCGCCGCCATGTCCTCGGCGATTTCGCGTCCCGCCGTGCCCTGCCCGGCGATGACAAGGGGATCGTCATAGGGCGGCACCAGCGTCGCACCGCGTCGCCCGGCAATCTCCCGGGCGATGGCTTCGCGGTCCTCGCGGTCGCGATCATACAGCACGACCTCGGCGCCATAGGATTTGGTGCGCTCGCGCTTGGACAGCGGCGCATCCGCCGGCATCACGATGGTCGCCTGCATGTCGAGCAGTTTTGCCGCCGCAGCGACGCCCTGTGCATGATTGCCGGAGGAGAAAGCGACCACGCCCCCGGCGCGCCTGTCCTGCGGTATCGACGACAGCTTGTTGAAGGCGCCGCGAAACTTGAACGAGCCGGTCCGCTGCAGCATTTCCGGCTTCAGGAACACTTTCGCGCCGATAAGCTCGTTGAGCACCGGGAGCGACAGCAGCGGTGTGCGCACCGCGAACGCTGCGACGACCTTCGCCGCCGCATCGATGTCGGCTGACGTCACGGGAAGAACGGGATATGTCATGGCCTGTTGTACCGCGCCGCCCGACACAGGGGCAAGACGCGATCTAGTGACGCGATCTGGTGACGCAAGCTGGGAACCCCCGGATAGCGCGTACCAGGCTGCGCATCAGGCCACGAAGCCCGGATGCGGATGTTCGGACACGAAATCGACCGGATCCCGGCCGACGGCGCGGATATCCACCATGTTGGCGATGAAGGCCTCGGCACACGCCTCCCAGGTATGTGCAGCCGCGAACGCGACGCAACTCTGCCGCGGGATATCGACCGCGGCGAGGCAGGCGGCGCGCAGATCCTCGCTCAAAACCCCGACCGGCGCGGTTCCGATGACGTCGCGCGGCCCGGCCACCGGAAAGGCCGCGACCGGCAGCCCGCTGGCCAGGGCCTCCAGCAGAACCAGGCCAAAGGTGTCGGTCCGGCTCGGGAACACGAAGACGTCGGCCGCGGCATAGACTTTTGCCAGGGCCTCGCCCTGCAGCTCCCCGAGAAAGACGGCTTGCGGATAGGCGTGGGCGAGCGTCGCACGCGCCGGACCGTCGCCGACGATCACCTTGGTGCCGGGCAGGTCGAGGCCGAGAAACGCCGCGAGATTCTTTTCGACGGCCACGCGTCCCACCGACAGGAACACCGGCTTCGGCAGGCAGAGATCGACCTCGCGCGGGCGAAACAGGCCGGTGTCGACGCCGCGCGGCCACAGCACCACATTGGCGAAGCCGCGCGCGCGCAGTTCGCTCGCCAGCGCCGGCGTCGCTGCCAGTACGGCCGCGCTCGCGCCATGAAACCAGCGCAGCGTCGCCCACACCCAGGCCTCGGGGATCGGCGCCCGCGCGGACACATACTCGGGAAAGCGGGTATGGAAGCTGGTCGTGAAAGACAATCGATGCTTGCGGCAATAGCGTCGCACCAACAGGCCGATCGGCCCTTCGGTCGCGATATGGATGCTGTCGGGCGCGGCGTCAGCGATCAGCCGCGCGATCCGCGCCGGCGCCGGCACGGCGACACGGAGGTCGCGATAGCCCGGCATCGCGACGGTGCGGAACGACTCCGGCGTGAGAAATTGGAATTCAACCCCATGCACAGTAGCCGCCTCCGCGACCATGGTCAGCGTCCGCACCACGCCGTTGACCTGGGGATGCCACGCGTCGGTCGCGACCAGTATGCGCATCCTGTAATCCTATTGCTTCGATGTCGAAATTCGACCCATATCGGCATCCTCTTCGAACCCATCCCGAGAGCCTTGCTCGAAATGTAACCCATGAAACAGGGCTGTTTCCCCGTCATTGCGAGGAGCCCTTGCGACGAAGCAATCCATCTTGCGCCCGGTGCGGGAAGATGGATTGCTTCGCTGCGCTCGCAATGACGTGCTCAAACACCTCATCTCACCAGCCACTTTATCGGTCGGCTCCGTAGGGTGGGTTGAGCCCTTCGCGAAACCCACCGATTACGCGACCGCGATGGGTTTCACGACCAGTTCGGACATGCGTCCGATCTGGTCACTTGACCCATCCTACAAGAATTGCGTTTCACCGCACCGATCCCCTACGCCGCCGCGCGGGCGGCTACGCTCGGCGCCGGCGCCACAGCTCGCAGCGGATCGGTCCAGGTGATGATCTCGAACCGGCCGTCCTCGTGCTCGACCAGCGCGGTGCAGCTTTCCACCCAGTCGCCGCAGTTCATGTAGCGGATGCCCTGCTCGTCGCGAATGACCGCGTAGTGGATGTGCCCGCAGATGACGCCTTCGGCGTCATGCCGGCGCGCCTCGGATGCGAGCGCCGCCTCGAACGCGCCGATATAGTTGACGGCGTTCTTGACCTTCAGTTTCGCCCATTGCGACAGCGACCAATAGGGCGCACCGACCCAGCGGCGGACCATGTTCACAAAACGGTTCATCTGGATCGCGAAGTCATAGGCCTTGTCGCCGAGATGCGCGAGCCAGCGCGCGTTCTGCACCACCAGATCGAAGATATCGCCGTGAATCACCAGATAGCGCCGGCCGTCGACGCCGGTGTGGACGAAGTTCTCCACCACGTCGATGCCGCCGAAATGCGTGCCGTAATAGTTCCTGGGGAACTCGTCGTGATTGCCGGGAACATAGATGATCTTGGCGCCCTTGCGCGCCTTGCGCAGCAGCTTCTGGACGAAGTCGTTGTGCGATTGCGGCCAGTACCAGCTGGATTTCAGCGCCCAGCCATCGATAATGTCGCCGACCAGATAGATGGTGTCGGCATCGTGGCTGCGCAGGAAATCGAGCAGTCGCTCGGCCTGCGAGCCGCGGGCGCCCAAGTGAACATCGGAGATGAATAGGGTTCGAAAGCGCCGCTCGGGGCTCTCTTCATTGAACGAGTCACTTCCCATCGCTGCACACCTAGCAGTTTCACATGACGCCGGGATGACCACACCCTGATGAAAGGCAGGGTCATCGACCGCCCTTGGGCTCCCCTTGGATCGCCCTTGGACCGCCCTTGCCGTTGCCTGACCGCGTCCTCTTTCGAATCGGGTGTCCCCCGGGCATGACGCCGCGATAGCAGCGCGTTGCGACAATGAGGCGACATGCAGCACCGGCTGGGCAAAACAGGCAGGATTGAAAAAGACAGGCAGAGGACAACAGGCAGGACTGCGCAGCCTCGCGGCATGATCGGCCCGAGCCTTGCAAATTCGAAACGCCCTTCGATCAGAGAGGGCGCGGGGAATGCCGGGTGCCCAATGCACCCGCAGCCTCGAGTGCGCTGGGGGTCGTGAAGTATGCACCCGAGTATTCACAGCGGAAGCACCGGAAAACATCCGGCATTCCCCACGCAATGGTTTTACGGCTTATTTCGCGCTCTTCCCGGGGACCAGCTGTGCCCCCGTCATCCGCGCGACGCGTTGGCGTCGTCGCAAACTTAGCGCCAGCATTGGGGCGCCAGAACCACACGGCTTCACCGTCCGCACCAGACGCGCTCGTCTCACGCGCCGTTGCGTCCATCGCATCCCACCTCCACGTTCGTGACGATCGCGAAACGCCCCTCTTGCGGAGGCGGGACGGGCGAAGGATAGCATAGATTTCTGAAAAACGGAAGCTGTATTTTAGGGCCGCGGGGGTGACGGGTAGCGCTTAAAGTCCGCGATCAGCTCTCGAAGACAGTCCAGCCCACGGTCGGTGAAGGCGACGGTCTGCCGATCGTTGGTGTCGTAGATCCAGAGGCAGCCGTCCTCTGGTTCCAGGCTGTCGAGCATGCCCCACAACAGCTCCTCAGCCTCACCGAGGATCTCGGCAGCTCGGCTGATTGTGAAGACGTGGCCTGGCGCCGCCATGTTAGGCGGCGCGATCGATACTGGTGGTGGCCCTCCAACTCCACGGCAGCAGTGCGGCGAGGTCGGTGATCTTATGATCACCGATGCGAGCCAGCACATCAGCGAGCCAAGCCTGTGGATCGACGTCGTTGAGTTTGGCCGTCTGAATCAACGACAGCATGATGGCAGCACGTTCGCCGCCGCGATCCGAACCCGCGAATCACCTTGCGCAACAAGCGAGGCTTGAAAACGCTGAGCCTCCGCCGGGCGACCCGTGGAAAGTTCGTGCCATATGCAATCGCCCGCGCTTGCAAGGGAAGGCGATTGCATATGGCAAGTTCGAAGCACGATTGCTGCGGCGTCTGTTACCTACGGCAAACTGCTCGAGATGTGAAGCCGGCCGCCGGAAATCCGCCCACGAATCTTATCTAGCGCGGAGCCTCGAAGAGGCACGAAAACAGGGCCGGCGACGTCACCATCAAGGATGTCCGACGCACGGCTGCGTGAGCGGAGGCGCTTTCGACACCCGAAGTGACGGCTCGATGCGGCATCCGGCCGCTCCGGAAGAATCCGGGCGGCGATATCGTGCAGAATCGCATAGTGGCCTTGCCGAACTTGCTCAGCTGTCGCTTCAACACGCGTCAGATTTTCCACTTTTTACCGCAGGATCGATTGCCCCTGTTTGAGGCGCTGCAAGGCTTCATCAACCTTGAAGCGATCTGCGTCGTCGAGAACATCGGGATGAAGGACAGGTGCGTTCTTTTTGCTGCTCCGCGCCCTGATCGCCTGTTTGGCAGCGTCTTTGTAGCCAATCGGCAAGCAGTAGCCATTGGCGTACTCCATATCCGCAACACCGCCGACTTCGGCCCAGATGTCCTTGCCATGAAAAAGTTTGGTTTTCAAATCTCCGGTCACCACCAAACTGGAGTCTCCGTAGGCATTCAGGACCAACTCACTCGCGTTCAGATTGCCGTCGATGAATGTGCATTTGCCGTAGTGGCCAGAAAATGCGCGGCACGTCACGTTGCCGATGACGATGAACAGGCCGCCTTCATCGAACCCTTCCGGATTGTTCAAGTCGATGAGGCCGTCGACCGTCAGATCGCCGACAACGAGCGTGCAATATCCAGGAGTCTTGAAATGTCCGGAGATGGCAAGAGTGCCATGATGAACGTAGCAGTGATCGTCGCGGACGGGCGAAAACCGCATGTACTGTCTTTTGAACGCCTCGGACGAAGAACTGCCCGCGATGACGTCGTTGAATTCATCCTCGGTGAGTTGTTCAAAATTTGCCATCGTCGGATCTCCTGCGTCTCTTCGCTACGCTACGTCTCGCGGCACCGAGCGTCAATCGGAAGGCGAGACAACGTGAAGTGCAGGTTGGTCGTGCGAGAGCAGCCGGCGGTTCGATGCGAAGGGCTGGCTCATGATTATTTCGGACCACTGCATAATGTTTGCGAAATGCAATTTCAATTCCGAGGAACGCGCGGGCTTCAACCGGAACGGATGGCGCATGATATCATACAGTGGCGCGCCAATTTCCCGTCATTCTAGCCACGCGTCACTCGGGTTGGAAGCGCATCCAAGTTGGCGCCTCCTGCTCGTAGGGCGGATTGGAGCCGAAGGCGTAATCCGCCGTTACGTTTGGCAGGATGGCGGGTTACGGCTTCGCTTCCAACCCGCCCTACAAAGCCTAATCCGGGTTACGTGTTGACTGCCAGGAGCCGGTCCGTTCCTCAACGGACCGCACGACCAAAATGCCGCCCGTCGAGCGAGGATAAGATCCGGCCGGGAAGCAGCCCGCGATCAGCTTGATCCACCGGCCAATCGTGCCGCTCCGACAATCCGGCCATCCGAGGATTCGACCACCACGGCCACGTCCTGCCCTTCCGGGAAGCGTTCGTCGATCTGAATGGACTTGCCGGACCATTCGCCGACGGGCCTGATCGATCGAACGACGTTCGCCTCCGCGAGCATCCGCCCGCCATTTTCGCCGCGGCCGATTTTCGTGGTGTGCTCATGGTCGAATCCGATCAGCAGAACCTTTCCACTTCCGTTTCCCGATCCGACCCTGATGACGACATCGTCCCCGACCTTGCGCACGCTGACGTCCGCGGCGGTGTGTTGGTCCCGCTTCGCCCGGTCGATCGCTGCATTGACCTCGTCGCGGAGCGAGCCGACGAGACCAGCCGACCCGTCGACAACGATCTCGGGGGTATAGGACCCGTCACCGAAGCGATGGCCGTAGCGGGCCTGCCGGGCGGTCGCGGCTTCCAGGGAGAAAGGGTCTTTCCAGCCCAGGCGGTCCCAATACGTCACATGAAACGCGAGCGGCAGGACGTCAGCTCGCCCCTTCGACATCTCGTTCAGGAACGCATTCGCGGGTGGACAGGACGAACACCCCTGTGAGGTGAAGAGCTCCACGACAATGGGACGTTCGCCTGCCGAAGCCATTGTGGGCAAGACACCGAAGACAAGACCAACGAAAGCCGGAATGCGCAGAGCCATGACGATCCTCCTGGATGGTACACGCTCCTTCGCTTCCAGCGTCGCTTCGTTACGGCCCGCGCCAACACGAAATGTTGAAACCCGGGCATGACCGGCCCGGAAGGATCAACCGTCTTCCCCTGCGAGCATCGTGTTTCCGCTCTCGCCCATCAAATCCCGCGCCCTCGCCCCGCATCTCGCTTCGCTCATGCGGGCTACTCGCTGCCGCGTCCCGATTTGCGCGCATACCATACCAACCACCGAACGCAGCTTCGCGGGCGTCGCGCGCGCCCGCCCTCATTTCGCCCGGTTGTAACAACCAGAGAGCTTTCAGGGACAGCGCACGCCGTGCGCAACCCGATGCCTCACCGTGTTGCAAATCCGCCATTGACGAACATGGTTTGGCCCGTGAGCCATCGGGCACCCGGCGTGATGAGGAATTCCACGGTCGGCACGACGTCGTCGGGGTGGCCCAGGCCGCCCGTGAACTGCTTGATGAAAGCCACCGATTCGTCCGTCTCCGCGCCATAGAAGAACGGCGTATCGAGTGCGCCGGGCGCGATGGTGTTCACGTTGATCCGGCGCGAAGCGAGTTCTTTTGCCAATGCGCGCGTGAACTGCTCGAGCGGGGCCTTGCTGCCTGCGTAGACGGAGTAGAAGGGAAACGAGCAAGCGATAATCGATGTGGCGACATTGATGATCGAGCCTCCCTCCTGCATGTGGCTGGCGGCGCCGCGCATCAGGATGAAGGGCGCTCGGGCGTTGACGGCAAAACTGCGGTCGAATTCGGCATCGCTGATCTCCGCGAACGGCTTCTTCACGATGACGCCGGCGCTATTGATCAGGACGTCCAGCTGCCCGAATCGCGCAACCGCCGTATCAATGAGCGAGGCTGCCGCCGCCCGATCCGTGAGATCAGCCTGGGCGAGTTCCGCCTCGGCGCCCTCGGCACGAACGAGGCGCGCGGTCTCCTCCGCATCGGCCCTGGAGGACGGCGAGTTGAAATGCACCAGAACGTTGATCCCCTGCCGCGCCAGCATGTGCGCGAACGCGCGGCCCAGATTGCGCGCTGCGCCCGTGACGATGGCCGTCCTGCGGTTGCGATTCATTCGGTACACTCTTCCTGATCATTGAACCCATCGTCTCATTGCCAGTGCGAAGGGCGCGCTGATAGGATGTTTCTTCGTCACTTCGGACGTTCCTTCGGACATTCTCACCGCCCTTGCCGATGGCCATGAAGAGAGAAGAAACGCGAGCTGCCGGCATCGAGGTGCATCGACGGCACCACATCGGCGGCGAGTATATTTTCACGCCATCGCAACTCGTGATCTCGTTCGGGCTCAGCCGGTGCCGGGTGGAAATGGCGCTCGGCGGGCGCATCTGGCGTGGAACGAGCTGGCCCGGCGACATCAAAGTCATGCCCGCCGGCGAGCGCCGGGTGTTCAGGCATCGCAACGATTGTCACTTCGCGTCGGTTTCGATCGATGCCGAGGCATCCGGCGCTCTCCCCCGTGGGGACGTCCGCCCACGCACCATCATGAGGGATGCGACACTTCGCCACCTGTTGGACGCGCTGATCTGCCGGGATGACACGGGATCTCCGAGCCGGCTGTTTCAGGAACACGTCGGCACGGCCATGCTGCTTCGCCTCCATGAACTCCAGGATGTCTGGGTCGAGCCGCCGAAGCACCACCTGCCGTCGTATTTGCTCGCCCGTATCCTGGAGTATTTCGACGCGCACCTGGCCGAGAATGTCACAATCTCCGAGCTGGCGGCCCTCGTGAGCTTGAGTCCCGCTCACTTCTCCACCCTCTTTCGGAACACCACGGGCATGCCGCCGCACCAGTATCGAAATCGGCTGCGGCTCGAGCGCGCCCGGGCGCTTCTCGAGACTGGCAGTTCGCCTTGCGCCACGGCGTTGGCCGTGGGCTTTTACGACCAAAGTCACCTCGCCCGGCATTTTCGTCGGGCCTACGGGGCGACGCCGATGGCGTTCGTGGCAAGGCGGGAAAGTAGTCAGGTCCGGGACGGATGAGTGCGCTCCACGGCCGACCTGGATGTGTCACAATGCTACGCGGCGACGAGCATCGTGGCGAAGCGGGCTACTCTCAAGATGCAGGCCGGGATTTGCGCAACGGGATCTTCCGAGCAAGCGAAGCCCGGCTTGGGCCCACATCCGATGCCCCCATTGCATTCATGAGACGTCATTTGCCGGCCACGAAATAGAAATCCTGCCTGCCGGAGATCGAGCCGTAGCTGAAAGGCTTTTGTCTGCGGCCGGTCGCTTCCAGGACATCGTCGCGAACGAAGTCGAACAGCCTGCGGACTTCAAGGCCGGGCGTTGGAAGATTTTTGACGAGGGCGGACGCAAACGGACTGTTGGTCCCGTCACCATCAAGCGCGGTTTCCCCGTCCTTGGCGGCATAAACCACCAGCGTTCCCGCGTCGGGCTCGACGATGGCGAGACCTCCCGATACCGAACGCGATGCAACCGTCAGCGTACGCTTCATCTGGTGGGCGAACGGGTTGTCGCGGCAGGCATCGAGAATGACCAGTCGCAGTTTCCTGGCGCGCTCCGCTGCGTTCAGGACCTGCTCGAGCGGGACGGCTTCAAATCCAATATCTCGATCCGCGGCAATCCTGGCGTCGGTCGGAACCAGATAATTGATGCCGCTGACCTCCATGCCATGTCCGGCATAATACACGACTGCCCAGTCCGCGGCTTGTGCGCGGGCCGCGAAATTGCGCAGCGCGGCGACCAGAACATCTTTCCGGAGATTGGTGAGCAAGGTCACCGAGTCAAATCCAGTCCGTTTCAGAACGTCGGCGACGAGGGTTGCATCGCGCACCGGATTTGTCAGTGCAGGCGCGTTTTCGTAGACGGAATTGCCGATGACAAGTGCGACCCGACGGTCCGTCGTCAGCACCGGCGCAGCGGATGCGGCAGCGGCTGGAGCGACACTGGATTTCCCCGACAACGCCATGTCCGTCGGCGGCAGCGAGGGTGAGGCGGCATATCGTGCCTTCGCCATGTCCTGCGCAATCAAGTCCTGCGCGATTCTGGAATAAGCAGGCCCACGACTGGCCGACGTACCCGCGAACTTCGGGTCCAGCCGGATCGCCTCTCCGAAATCGGCGATGGCTCGGTCGGTGTCGTTTTTCTGCTGGTAAGCCAGGCTCCGATTGTTGTACGCAAGCGCATATTTCGGATCCAGCCGTATCGCCTCATTGTAGTCGGCGATGGCACGATCGCTATCGCCTTTGGCCCTGTAGGCACTGCCGCGACTGTCGTACGCAGATGCATATTTCGGGTCCAGCCGTATCGCATCATTGTAATCTGCGATGGCACGATCGTTATCGCCTTTGGAGCGGTAGAGCAGGCCGCGATTGTGGTGCGCAAGCGCATATTTCGGGTCCAGCCGGATCGCCTCATCATAGTCGGCGATGGCTCGACCGTTGTCGCCTTTGGCCCTGTAGGCAACGCCGCGATTTTGGTGCGCAACCGCATGTTTCGGGTCCAGCCGTATCGCCTCACTATAGTCGGCGATGGCACGATCGTTATCGCCCTTGGCCCTGTAGGCAATGCCGCGACTGTTGTACGCAGACGCATATTTCGGGTCCAGCCGTATCGCCTCGCTGTAGTCGGCGATGGCGCGATCGTTATCGCCTTTGGCACCGTAAAACAGGCCGCGATTGTTGTACGCAATCGCATATTTCGGATCCAACCGTATCGCCTCATCATAGTCGGCGATGGCACGACCGTTATCGCCTTTGGCCCTGTAGGCATTGCCGCGACTGTTGTACGTAGCCGCATATTTCGGATCCAGCCGTATCGCCTCATCATAGTCAGCGATGGCACGATCGTTATCGCCTTTGTCACTGTAGACCAGGCCGCGATTTCTGTACGCAAGAGCATATTTCGGCTCCAGCCGTATCGCCTCATCATAGTCGGCGATGGCGCGATCGTTGTCGCCTTTGCCGCGATACTCTATCCCGCGGTTAACATGGTATATCCAGGGTTTGGCCGGCCCTGCGGCGATGACACGCGTACATGCAGCGATGGCAGCGTCACCAGTCCAGCGATAGCAGTCCCGCGAATCGTCCGCAGCTGCGGCAGTAGCCACGACCAACATCCCGACACAAAACAGTCCTTTGCGTATCATCCGAAAGCCACCTCGGTGATCAGAAAGCTGCCCTTCGGCCAGCCTCACATGTAACGGCGGATTACGCTTCACCGAAGCACAATCCGGGTTAGCATTGTCTCTACGGGACATGTGTCCCCGTAAGATACCGGGGTCAGGCTCATATTGATGATATGACAACCGAACTGGCATCGCGGTTGCTTCGGACTACTCCAATCGACACGGCCCCTGTCGGGTCGTACCATGCCGGAGCACCCATGCACCTGATCCCACGATACGAGACGCAACCAGATGATATCAGCGCCACCGTAAAATTGCGGGCGCTGGTCGCCGACCTGCATTCGCGGGTTCAGGTCTTTGACGCAGACATCCATGACGAGGAGCAACGGACCAACATCTTCGACGTCACCAGCGTCGCCTACCCGACCCTTGCCCGAAATCTGAGAACCCGGCGCGACAATCTGCTGATGACGATCAGGATGCTGGAGAGTCATCTGGCCGAAACAGCCATGGCCGCCTGACCGACACAGGGCCGCCGTTCGATCGGCGGCCGCTCCATTGCGGGACACCGCTTGCGCCGATGCGAGGGGACTGCGGCGAGGCCGCCTCAATAGTACCGGTGAAAATGGTGGACGGGGCCGTGGCCGTGTCCGACGCTGAAACGGTCGGCGGCGGCGATCGCGGCACTGACGAACGCCTTGGCATCACGAACCGCTGTCTCGAGATCGCAGCCCCTGGCAAGGCCGGCGGCGATGGCCGAGGACAGCGAGCATCCGGTGCCATGGGTGTTGCGGGTGGGGCTGCGCGGCGCCGACAGGGCAAGCGTGCCGGCTGCGCTGACCAGGTAATCGACGCTGTCGCTGCCGCCGCCATGCCCGCCCTTGATCAGCACCGCGGGGCACCCCAGCGCCAGCAGCCGCAGGCCCTGGCTTTCGATCTCGGCCGCGCTGGAGGCGACCGGCTCGTCCAGCAACGCGGCCGCCTCCGGCAGATTGGGGGTCAGGATCGCGGCCCGTGGAATCAGACTCTCGCGCAGCGCGGCGACGGCCTCGGGGGCAAGCAGCCGGTCGCCTGAGGTTGCGACCATCACCGGATCGAGCACGATTGCGACGGGCGACCAGCGCTGCAGCGCGTCCACGATGGAGGCGATCGTGGCGCGCTGCGCCACCATCCCGATCTTGACCGCCCTGACGTCGAGATCGGAGAAGACGGCGTCGATCTGCGTGGCGACGAACTCGGGCGGCACCAGATGGATGCCGGTCACTCCGCGCGTGTTCTGCGCGGTCAGCGCCGTGATCACAGAGGCGCCATACACACCAAGCGCCGCGAAGGTCTTGAGGTCGGCCTGAATCCCGGCGCCGCCTGAGGCGTCAGAGCCTGCGATCGTGAGTGCAACGGGTGTGGTCATGACGTCTCCTAGCGCGGGCGGCCAAAGCCGGCAAGTTCGCGCGCGCCGAGCCGATTTCCGGGCGCAAAACGGTATCGACTTCGCCCGAAACCGCTATATTGCGCCATCAATTGTTTCGGAGACGCGCGCGATGGTTCCCTTCTTCGTCCAGATCAAATGCAAGCTCGGCCAGTCCTACACGGTGGCCAATGCGCTCGCCGAGGCCGAGATCGCATCCGAGATCTATTCCACCGCCGGCGACTATGACCTCCTGGTCAAGTTCTACGTCGACAACGAGACCGACATCGGCCATTTCGTCAACGAAAAGGTCCAGATCCTCCCGGGCATCCAGGATACTCGCACCATCATCACCTTCAAGGCGTTCGGGACGGGCTAGTGGATCGATTCCTTGAAGCCGAACTCGCGTCGCGCCGATCGCTCCTGTCGATCCCCGTGGTGAGGAGGCGCGCATTCGCGCCATCTCCCGGATAATGCTCGTCGTGGCGCGCCGTCTCCCGGACGATGCTTCGCATCGCTCGGAGAACCATGCCGGCCCGGCTGTGGCCTCAATCCTTCGAGACGCATCGCGTGCCGCGATGCTCCTCAGGATGAGGTGAAACTTCGGAAGTCGCCGCAACTCCGCTCCACCGGGCGAGGCCTATGCCGCATTCAGGCAATAGGCATGCACCTGGGGCCGGCCCTTGAGCTCCGCCAGCGGCACCGGGCGTCCGAGCAGGTAGCCCTGGGCGAAGTTCACCCCGAGCGAACGCAGCGTCTCCAGTTGCTCCAGGGTTTCCACGCCTTCGGCGGTGACCGACATGTTCATGCCGCGGGCGAGCGTCACGATCGAGGAAATGATCGCTGCACTTTCGGGCTGCTCCGTCAGCTTGTGGATGAACGACTTGTCGACCTTGATCTTGTCGAACGGAAAGTTGGTCAGGTAGCTCAGCGACGAGTAGCCGGTACCGAAATCATCCAGCGCCAGCGAAATTCCCGCGCTCTTGAGCCTGGCGATGAAGGTTCGATTTTCGGCGGCCTGTTCCAGCAGCACGGACTCGGTGATCTCGATTTCCAGCCGCGCCGGCGCGAGGCCGGATTGCTGCAGGGCGCGCTGGATCACATCGAACAATTCGGCCTGCTTGAACTGCACCGGTGACAGGTTCACGGCCACCTTCACCTCGGCCGGCCAGGACGCCGCGTCGTCGCAGGCCTGTCGGACCACCCACTCGCCGAGCGGCACGATCATTCCGGTCTCTTCGGCGAGCGGGATGAACTGGTCGGGCGGGATCAGCCCCCGCACCGGGTGACGCCAGCGCACCAGCGCTTCCAGCCCCCGCAATTGCCCGGTCTGCATCTCGTAGAAGGGCTGATAGTGCACCTCGAAATGACAACGCGCGATGGCGTCCCGCAGATCGGCTTCGAGGGTGTTGCGGGCTTCGAGTTCCGCCGACATCGCCTCGTCGTAGAGCGTGTAGCAGTTCCGCCCCGCCGCCTTCGAGCGATAGAGCGCAAGGTCCGCCTTCTTCAGCAGTTGCTCCTGATCGTTGCCGTGGCCTGGAGCAATCGCGATCCCGATGCTGGTACCGATCTCGACGCGGTTGCCCGACAGCTGGAACGGTTCGGCGATCAGTTTCGTGATCCGGCGCGATAGTTCGAACGAAGCGTTGCGCTGGTCCTCACATTGGGTCTGGACGATCGCAAACTCGTCGCCGCCGAGCCGCGCCAGCACGTCGGTATCGCGCAACGTCGAGCGCAGACAATCGGCCACCTGCCGCAACAGGGCGTCGCCGGCCGCATGCCCGAGCGAGTCGTTGACGTTCTTGAAGCGATCGAGATCGAGCAGCAGAACCGAAAACGTTCCGCCGTTCCGGCAGGCCGAGCCGATCTCATGCAGTTGCTCCAGAAAATAGGCCCGGTTCGGAAGCCCGGTCAGAATATCGGTCCGCGCCAGTTCCAGGACCCGCCGGTTCGCCAGCGACAGCTGCAACGCGTTGCGGCTCGCAAGGGTGAGATACACCGCGAGCACCGTGGTGATGATGAGTCCCGCGGCGAGGATCGCAAGAGCCCTCTCATGATGGGTGATGAGCGGGCCTCCGGCGACGGGAAAGGCCTGCACTGGCCAGGCGGAGTCCCCGAGCCTGAGCGTCGCCGACCAGGGCGGTTGCGGCCGCGCACCTTCGCCCCCGGAGGAGAAGTCCGGAACGGGCTGGTTGACGGCGCCGGTGCCCTCCTCGGCAACGGGCGGATAGACCTCGATGCCGACCGCGGGACTGGCCGCCGTTCGCGCGCGAATGGACTGCAACAGGGGCGGCAGATCGAAAATCCCGACCACGAAGCCGCTCAGATTGCGGCGTCGGTCGGATACCGTGTCGCGCGATGTCCCCTTGGCGTAGACCGGCACGCACACCAGCACCGCGGTCGGGCGGACGGCGCCACGCATCTCGTAGAGCCTCGTACGCAACACGGACACGGCGTCCTCGTCGCGTGCGCGCTCCAGCGTCGCGCGTCGCCGCGGATCGGTGGAATAATCCAGCCCATAGGTCAGCGAGGTCTTCGGCTCGGTCGAAAAGTAGACCGGATAATATTCGTCGCTGGGCGCAGCCGTCCGGGTGCTGCCATCGCTGGCGTTGAGCGCCTTGAACCGGTAGCCGGAAATGCCCTCGCCGACCGCGGAAGCCTCGTACTCGGCGCGCTCCTTGCGGTTGACCCGCGGCACCCAGGCGATGCGAAGCACGCCCGGCTCCTTCTCGAACAGCCGTCCGCTGAAGGTCTCGAATTCGCTGCGGGTGATCTCTTCGTTTGCCGATTCGAACAGGGTGCGAAGTGCGACCAGGCGGCCGACATATTCATTCACACCGTGCTGCATGACGATCACCTGGGTGTCGGCGACACGGTCGAACTCGGCCTTGGTGACCCCTTCTTCCCATCGGCCCACCGCATAGGCGCCCACCAGTGACAGCAAAAGGCCGACGCTGATCGCGACCAGGGCCGGGCGGTACAGCCTCGACCGCGACGCAGAGACGTGCCTGCGCTCGATATTGTTTCCCTGGCGAGTGTCGCCAGGATTCCGATCATCCATTCCCGAGTTCCGTCCAACCAAACCGCCGCCGCGAACAGCGGTCCCGGCAAAGACCGATCCGGCACGGATTCCCCTTAAAAACTGACAAAGGACGGAGATACCGTTCAGGGGTTCGACCGTCTTGGTTAAGGATATCCTGCCTGGCGGATCTGATTTTCCGCAGTTTTACGGGATCAATGACGGCGGTAAATTAGCCTGCTCTTCATCGCGGCAAAATACCATCGGCGCAGACATCAACGCTTGGTATGAGAAGATTCTTGCCATGAGGCCATTGTATCGGCGGTTTTCGATCGCCCTGACGGTCCTCCTCACGCTGACCGGCCTGCGAACCGCCCGCGCCGAGGAAGAGGGGGTGACCGCCGACACGATTTGGTTCGGCCAGGCGGCCGCGCTGGCGGGCCCCTCGTCGGCGCTCGGGCAGGGCATGCGTCATGGCATCCTCGCCGCCTTCGAACAGGTCAACGCGGCAGGCGGCATTCACGGCCGCAAGCTCAAGCTGATCAGCCGCGACGATGGGTACGATCCAGACCGCTCGCTGTACCAGACCAAGCGCCTGCTGGAACAGGACAAGGTCTTCGCCCTGATCGGAGCGGTCGGCACCCCGACCGCGATCTCGACGATCCCGCTCTCGAGCGCGAAGAACGTGCCTTTCATCGGTCCGTTCACCGGCGCCGAGTTTCTTCGCTCTCCGGACATCAGAAACGTCATCAACATTCGCGCGAGCTACTCCGCCGAGGCCGAGGCGTGGATCCAGCATCTCACCGAGGATCTGCACTTCAGCCGGATCGCCATTTTCTATCAGGACGATTCCTTCGGCCGGGATGGCCTGAGAGGCGTCAAGCGCGCGCTGGAAAGGCGCGGCCTGGAACTGGTGGCTGAAGGCACCTTCGAGCGCAACACCCGAGCCGTCAGTTCGGCGCTGCGGACCATCGAACGGGCCGAGCCGGAAGCGGTGGTCATGGTGGGGACCTATGGACCCTGCGCCGAGTTCATCAAGCTGGCGCACAAGCACGACTTCAATCCGACCTTCGTGAACATATCCTTCGTCGGGGCGAACGCGCTCGCCAGGGAGCTCGGCGCGGAAGGCAACGGCGTCATCGTCTCGCAGGTCGTGCCCTTTCCGTGGGATACCTCGCTCGAGGTAATCGGGGATTATCAGGCGGCCGAAAAGGCGATCGATCCCACACTGACGCCGGATTTCGTCTCGCTGGAGGGCTATCTGTCCGGACGATTAGCGGCCGTCGCACTCGAACTCATCGGCCCAAACCCGACGCGCGCCGCGTTGCTGCAGGTCGTCAACGACGTCGGACGCTTTGACATCGGCGGAAATATCATCACGTTCGGGGACAAGAGCCGCGATGAACCGCCGAAAGTCTTTCTCACCATCATCCAGCCGGACGGCAGCTTCAGGCCGGTCGACCGGCTGTCAAAGGACCCCGTGCCGGAGGTCGGTCTGCAGGAGCGCTTTCTCCGTTCGAGCGCGACGGAGAAACCCGAGGCCGGCAAAGCACCGGATCCGCGCCAGGAAGCCAATGCGCGCGTGCAAGAAGATGCTCCGGATGCCGGAAGATCGGGGAGTCCCAACGGCACGCAAAGTGATCAGACCAGGGCAACCACAGTTTCCACCGCCGCACGAACCGGTTCGCGCCATGACCAGGCGTCGCCGCGAAAGGTGACGGCCGCGCTGCAAGCCAGCCGGAACGGACACGCACCCAAGCAAGGCCATCACGGACCGCAAGGTCCGCAGGTTGCCAAAAACCTGCACAGGATCGCGCCGACGCTTCCGCGCGGCGAGCATCGAGCGCCTGCGCCACAGCTGGCCAAGGCCTCCGATGCCTTTGCACTCGGAGCATCCTGCAGCTGCGCTACTCGCCGCTTCTGAGGTCGCATCGGCGACATGTTGCCGGCGACCCGCGCAGGCCGGCGGAGGCCTGCGCATGACCGGACTATTCGGCTTTCTTCTTCGGCCGGGGCGGCCCCTCCACCGGGGGCAGCGATTTCACGTAATGCGCGATCGCCGCGCGATCCTGGGTGCTGAGCTGCGAGGTATTCTTGATCACCCGCGCCATCGAACCGCCGGCATTGTCGCCATCGGGCGTCGATCCCGTCTCGAGAAAATAGTCGATATCCTTCTCGCTCCAGTCGGCGAGACCTTTTTGCGTGATGTTGGGGACGAACCCCTTGCCTTCCGGATCGGGCCCGCCGGCGAAGCGCTGCGCCGCAATGATGCCGCCGAGGAGATTGCGCGGGCTGTGACACTCCGCGCAATGGCCGAACGTGTTGACGAGATAGGCGCCGCGATTCCATTGCGGAGAGCGCGACTGATCGGGCACCGACAGCCTGTCGTCCATGAACAGGAGTTTCCAGATCCCGACGTTGCGGCGGATGTTGAAGGGAAACGGGACGTCGTGATCGGGCGCCTTGCCCGAGACCGGCTGCAGCGCCCTCAGATAGGCAAAGAGATCGCGGACATCCTGCACCGTCGCATGCGCGTAGGAGGTATAGGGAAAGGCCGGGAAGTAATGCGTCCCCGCCGGCGAGATTCCCTTCCTGACCGCTCTGATGAAATCGCTCTCGGCCCACCGCCCGATGCCGTCGACCGGATCGGGCGAGATGTTGGGCACGTTGAACGTTCCGAACGGAGACGGGATCGCAAGTCCGCCGCCAAGCCTGAGACGATCGGGCTGGTTCGGAACGGCGTGGCAGGAGGAACAGCCACCCGCGTTGAATATGGTCTCTCCGTTCGCAGGGTTCGGCGCGGAGGCTGGAGCGGTCGCCGCAAGCTGCATCGGTGTCGCCGTCAGCCACCAATAGACGCCAAAACCGAGAACCAGGGCCGCAGCAACGAGAATCAAAATCCGTCTTGCCATCGCCGACCTATCTTTTCCGCAACCGAGCCTACGGTCAGCCCCCTGTCTACTCCAGACGAGGCATCAACGAAATTCGCGATTATCTGATCGCGGTGGGGGAATAAGGCGAGATTCGAGGTCCTTTGATCGGAAGCATCCTGTCAAATGCAAAAGGCGGGAGCCTGAGCACCCGCCTCGTTCCTGCCGCACAAAAGCTTGCATCGGACGCATGTCCGAACTGGTCGCTAAACCCATCGCAGTGGCGGAAGCGGTGGGCTTCGTAGAGAGCTCTACCTACAATGCGAAATCCGCCTGTTCCGATTCGGAACGGTGGGGCAAGCGGAGCCCGGCCTCAGGTCTTCTTGATGCGGTAGGTTTCGTGGCAGCCGCCGCACTGCTTGCCGATCAGGCCAAGCTCCGCCTTCAGCGAATCGACATCCTTGATCTTGCCCTTGGCGTCGCCGACCGCCTTGGCGAAGGTCGCGATATGCTCGTCAAAGCCGGCCTTGTCGTCCCAGATTTTTGGCGAGGTCTGGTAGTCGCCCTCGAACGCCTGGCCCTTGAGGCTCGCGGGGAAGAGCTTTGGCAGCTTCTTGGCGGTATCATCGAACTGGGCGAGCGCCGTATCGACGGTCGCCTGATCATAGGGCTTTTCGCCCTTGACCATCGCCGACAATGCCCCGGCATTCTTGCCGTTGGCCTTCATGATGGCCTGGGTGTCCTTCAACTGATCCTGTGCGATCACAGCAGTCGCGCCCAGCATCAGAACTCCCATCGCTACGACAGCTCGCTTCATCAATTGCTCTCCCGATTGTTGCAAAACGAATTCCCCGCGGACGAATGTGACCGACCACGGTCATTCCAACCCCGCGCAAACAGGCTTATTCCCGATAATTGCGGCGGGACTCAGAGGCTATGGCGGCGATGCTGCTCCCGGATCGCGATCCAGACCCGCTCCGGGGTCGCCGGCATGTCGATATGGTCGATCTTGTATTCCCGCCAGAGCCCATCAATGATCGCGTTGACGACCGCGGGACAGGAGCCGATCGCGCCGGCCTCGCCCGCGCCCTTGACGCCCATTGGATTGGTCTTGCAGGGGACGTTGTGGGTCTCGAAGGTGAATGACGGGCCGTCCGCCGCACGCGGCAGCGCATAATCCATGAAGGTCGCCGTCACGAGCTGGGCGTCCCCCGGGCTATAGACGACCTGCTCCATCAAGGCCTGTCCGATCCCCTGCATGGCGCCGCCATGGACCTGGCCGGCCAGCAGCAGCGGGTTGAGCGTGACGCCGAAATCGTCGACGATGACGTAGTTGACGATCTTGATGATGCCGGTCGCGGGATCGATCTCGACTTCCGCCAGATGGGTGCCGTTCGGGTAGGTGCCATCCGCGCTCGCGAAGGTTGCGCTGGCGTCGAGCTTGGCTGCATCGACACCTGGCCGTTTGGCAAGATCGGCAAAGCTGACGGACCGGTCGGTGCCCGCGATTCTGACCCTACCCTCGCTGATCTCCAGGTCGCCGGCGCTGGTCTCCAGCGCCTCGGCCGCGATCTCGCGCAACTGCTTGCCGAGGGCGCGGGTGGCCCGCTCGACGCTGACCCCGCCCGACGGAATCGAGGCGGAGCCGCCGGTGCCGAGGCCGGTGGCGATCTCGTCGGTATCGCCCTGGCGGACGTGAACGCGCTCCGGCGCCAGCCCGAACTGCTCGGCCACGATCTGGGCATAGGCGGTCTGGTGCCCCTGCCCGCTCGACTGGGTTCCGATCAGCACGGTGACGTCGCCATTGGGATCGAGCTTGACCTTGGCGGTCTCCTCGCCCATCACGCCGCAGACCTCGACATAGCTCGCCAGGCCGATGCCGCGCACCAGGCCCTGCTTCCTGGCGAGCTTCGCGCGCTTCGGAAACTCCTTCCATTCCGCGATCTCCATCGCCCGCTTCAAATGCGCGGCGAAGTCGCCGGAATCGTAGACCTTTCCGGTCGCGGTCTTGTAGGGCATCGCGCGCGGGGAGATGAAGTTCTTGCGCCGGATGGCATCCGGCGTCATCCCGAGTTTGCGCGCGGCGGCGTCGACCAGCCGCTCGATGACATAGGCCGCCTCGGGCCGCCCGGCGCCGCGATAGGCGTCGACCGGCACCGTGTGGGTGAAGACGGTGCGGACGCGGCAATGGAAGGCCTGGAAGTCGTAGAGGCCCGGCAGCATGCCGGCGCCGCCGTGGGGGATGTAAGGAGCGAAGGTCGAGAGGTAGGCGCCCATGTCGCCGATCAGGTCGACATCCATGGCGAGGAAGCGGCCATCTTCCGCCAACGCCATCCGCGCCGTGGTGAGATTGTCGCGGCCCTGGGCGTCGCCCATGAAATGCTCGGAGCGATCGGCGGCCCAGCGCACCGTCTTCTTCAGCTTGCGGGCGGCGACCGCGACCAGCGCATATTCCCGATAGGGAAACAGCTTCGTGCCGAAACCGCCGCCGACATCGGGACAGATCACCCGCATGTTCTCGACCGGGATCTTCAGGATGTTCTGGCACAGGATATCGCGCAGGCGGTGGCTGCCCTGGCTGCCGGTGGTCAGAGTCAGATGATCGCGCTTGGCGTCGTATTCGCAGATCGCGGCGCGGGTCTCCATGAAGCTCGCGACGACCCGCGGATTGACGATCGAAATGTCGGCCACGGCGTGCGCGCGGCCGAAGGCCTCATCGGTCGCCTTCTTGTCGCCGATCGACACATCGAACAGCACGTTGCCGGCATGATCCGGCCAGACCTGCGGCGCACCCTTCTTCACCGCATTGGCGACGCCCGTGACGGCGGGCAACGGCGCCCAGTTGGCCTCGATCGCCTCGATCCCGTCGCGCGCCTGATCGATAGTGTCAGCCACGACGAAGGCGACGGCATCGCCGACATGGCGGACCTCGCCATCGGCAAGGATCGCATAGGGCGGCGCGGTGAACGGATCGGTTTCGAGGTTGAACAGGCAGGGCAGCCCGCCGAGATCCCTGACGTCTTCGGCGGTCAGGATCGCGGCGATGCCCGGCAGCGCGCGGGCCTTGGTCACGTTCAGGTTGAATGTCGCGTGCGCATGCGGCGAACGCAGCACCAGCGCATGGAGCGAAGCCGACGGCGCAAGATCATCGGTATAACGCCCCTTGCCGCGAATGAGCGCGTCGTCTTCCTTGCGCAGGACGCTTTGACCGACGCCGAATTTCATGGGAGCAGCCATCGTATCTCCACCCTGTCATTTCTGATCTGCCGCCATATTGCAGCGGATTGCGGGGCTGTGCAAAGGGTTTAGCGCTCCCGATCGGCGTCGAATCGACGAGACCGGCCCAAATCCAAATCTCAAAGTCGCTGCGGCAGCCGACCCACTTCGCAATGCGCCATGGCATCATTGCACTGGCGGCCGTCTGATCCATGATTCCAGCCTCAGTCACGTAACAGGTATCAGAGAGGTATCGGTTGACGAGGCCTCAACTCGACTGTCTCCCGCCACAGCTCGATCGCTCGCCTGGCATCTTCGAGACGATCCGTTTCCGCAAGCTCGCTCGCATAGCCGATGTGGCGCGCAACGCAAGAGACGTCGAAAGTCCAGTATTGGGACATCAGCGGGTTGATGAACAAGGCCTGTCCACTGGTCCGGTTCGTTGCATGGTAGTCGCCGAACTCTCCTCGGAGGGCACTCGCGATCGAATTGCAGACGATGCTTTGATGCAGCGGCTGTCGACGATTCGCATAGTCGACGAGATCGAGGAAGGCTATGGCTTCAGGCATGCCGGGTAGAAGCGAAAACGCTCCCAGAAATCCACCGTCGCGCGTCAATGCTGCAGCGTTCTGCAGGAAAGCATGGTGGGACACGCCATGGTAGTGGTCCACCCCGAAGCCTATTGCCGCAAGAACGGCGCGCGCCCCAGCCACTTTGTCGACAGCGAGAAGCGACACAGCGTCCTCGACGGCGCTGCCGACACCGGGTTCATCGCCAAATATGAGGCTATCCGTTCCCCCGTCGACCAGCAGAACCAGATCGATCTGATGTCGATCCATGATCCAGCCATAGGCCGCGCTGAGCGGTCGAACGCCGCTTTTTGCGAACGCATAGATTGGAGCAGATTGCCCGCGCGTAACCAGCCACTCCGCCAGCCACTTCTCGGGAAAGTAGGGAAGTTCACTGGAGATTTCGTCGATCCGCCACATGGTGGGGGTGATCGGTTCGGCTCCACTCAGCCAGAGATTTGTGAAGGAGAAATTGGCGAAGACCACGCTCTTTCCCCTCGCCTGCAAATATTGCGCGAGAGCGACACCGGCAAATACGTCAAAACCGCCACCGCAGCCCGCGACAAGAATGCTGTTTGAGTTCTCCAGTCGCTCGACAAACGGAAACATGTCCTACAACCCAAAACAGACGGAACTACGCTAAAGTCAGACTGTGAGGCCCTCTGCGAGCTATCGCAGCGCGCGTCCAGCGTTTTATACTCACTTTGCAAAGTGAGTATAAACCGGATTACCGATGATTTCCGTCGATCTGCCTTATGGACTTGCGGTGACCTGTCCCCGCAACAGGAAGCATGTTTTACGACACCAAACAGGCTGGACTGGGCTATCACCGTGAGCAGGCTTGCTGCGAGCTAACGCACCAGCCCCCTCAGCCACCTCGGCCCGAACAGCACCAGGATTGCCCCGCCATACACCACCGTTCCGACCGCGATCAGAAGCAGAAGCGCGGCCTCGTCGCGGAAGCTGCTGAGGTCTGCGAAATGCATAACGGCGAAGCGCCCGGTCAGCCAGAGCACAGCACCGAGGACGACGCCGGACAGCAGGAATTTCGCAAACGATCGCAGCAGCGCGCGGTCCAGATGCAGGTACCCTGCCCTGACGGCGAAACCGAGCACCAGCAGGAGGTTGACCCAGGCCCCGACCGCGGTCGCCAGCGCCAGCCCGACCTGAGCCAACGACCCCATCAGGACGATCTTGAGCAGTACGTTGACAGCGATCCCGGTCAGCGACGCCTTCACCGGTGTCGCCGTGTCCTTGCGGGCATAGAAGGTCGACACCGCGCTGCGGATCATCACGAATGGAATCAGCCCGACCGCGTAGGCCGCGAGCGTCGCGCCGGCCGCCGCCGCATCCGCCTTCGAGAAGGCGCCGCGTGCGAATACCGCCCGCGTGATCACGTCGGGCACGGTGAGAAACGCCGCGACGAAAGGCACCGAGAACAGCAGCGTGAAATCGAAGGCCCGGCGTTGCGAGGCCATCGCGCCGTCGAGATCGTTCGCGGTCAACCGCCGCGACATTTCCGGCAGCAGCACGGTGCCGACCGCGATGCCGATCACGCCGATCGGCAATTGATAAAGCCGCTCGGCGTAATACAGCGCGGACAGCGCGCCGGTCGACAGGAATGTCGCGATGATGGTGTCGGCGAACATCGCGACCTGGGTTCCCATCGAGCCGATGGTCGCCGGACCGAGCGCGCGGAAGAAGGCGCGGATGTCCTCATCGAGCTGCAAGCGCGCAAAGCGCGGCAGGCCACCATGCCGGGCCAGGTCGCCGGCCAGCAGAAAATATTGCAGGAAGCCGGAGATCAACACACCCCATGCGGCGGCATGGCCGGCGGTCGGAAACAAGGCAGCCAGCGCCAGCGTCGCCATCATCGCGATGTTGAGAAAGATCGAGGCCGCCGCGGCACTCGCGAAGCGCTGCATCACGTTGAGGATGCCGCCATAGAGCGTCACCAGCGTGATCAGGAGCAGATAGGGAAAGGTGATCCGGGTCAGTTCGATCGCGAGCTGTCGCTGCGCGGCGTCCTCGGTAAAGCCGGGCGCCAGAATGCTCATGGCCTGCGGCATGAAGAACCAGGCGGCCACGAGCAAGACGAGTTGCGAGGCAAACAGCAGCGTGAAGATGCGATCGGCGAACAATTTCGCCGACGTCTCGCCCTTTTCGCCGTGGACGTGCGCATAGGCCGGCACGAACGCGGCGTTGAACGCGCCCTCGGCGAAGATTGCGCGGAAATGGTTGGGCAACCGCAGCGCCACGAAAAATGCGTCGGCGACGGGACCTGTTGCGCCGAGGATCGCGGCAAGCATGATATCGCGGGCAAACCCGGTCAACCGCGATAGCAGGGTATAGCCGCCAACCGTGAAGATGCGTCCGAACATGCGCCGCTTCTAGCGCATGTCGCCTCGCTTCAAAACGGGGAAATCGGCCCGGCAACGGATTAGGCTGCCCCCGTCCGCTGGCCCGGCCCGTTGTTAGTCCGCCTGCGTCCCTAAATCCTCACGGTGAGGAGGCGCGCGTTCGCACCATCCCCGCGCAACACCTACCGTGGCGCGCCGTCTCGAACCATGAAGCCCCGGCTGTGGCCTCCATCCTTCGAGACGCATCGCGTTCCGCGACGCTCCTCATGAGGGGATAAAACTGGCTATGACGCAGTAGATTAAAGCGCGCCGCGGACCGCCGCGATGACCCTCGCCTGCGTCGGTTCGTCGATATAGGCGTGCATCGGCAGGCTGATGACGTCGACGGACAGGCGCTCGCAAACCGGCACGCCGCCGTCGGCGACCGGGAAATCGCGATAGGCGGTCTGCTGATGCATGGATTTCGGATAATACACGGCGGTAGGAACGCCCTGCGCCTTCAACGTGGCGGCAAAGCCGTCGCGATCGACACCCTTGGGCAGGCGGATGGTATATTGCGCCCAGACCGAGCTGCAGCCCGCCGCGACATGCGGCACGGCCACGACGTCGCGCAGGCCTTGCGCATAACGCTCCGCCACCTTGTTGCGCGCCGCGATCTCGTCCTCGAAGATCTTCAGCTTCTCGATCAGGATCGCAGCCTGCATGGTGTCGAGCCGCGCGGTCAGTCCAATGCGGATGTTGTCGTATTTGTCAGATCCCTGGCCGTGTACGCGCACGCTCCGCAACGTCTCCGCCAAGTCAGCGTCCTCCGTGAAGATCGCGCCGCCGTCACCGAAGCAGCCGAGCGGCTTGGCCGGGAAGAAGCTCGTCGCGGTCGCAAGCCCGAAGGTACCAAGGCGGCGGCCCTTGTAGGTCGCCCCGAAGGATTGGGCGGCATCGTCGAGCACGAACAGCCCCTCGGCCTCGGCGACGGCGCCGATGGCGTCATGGTCGGCACTCTGCCCGAACAGATCGACCGGAATCACCCCGACCGGCCTGAGGCCGAGCCGCCTTGCGGTGGCGATACCGCGCCTGAAGGATTCGACATCGATGTTGAAGGTCGTCTCGTCGACATCGACGAACAGCGGCGTCGCACCGAGCAGCGCAACCACTTCGCCGGTCGCGCAGAACGTAAAGGACGGACACAGCACGGCATCGCCGGGACCGACACCCCTGGCCATCAGAACCATCAGCAGCGCATCGGTGCCGCTGGCGCAGGTCACGACGTGCCTGGCGCCGGAGAAAGCCGCGAGCTGTGCCTCGAGTTGGGTGACCTCCGGGCCATTGATGAACTGGCAATGATCGAGCACGCGGGACACCGCGTCATCGATCGATTTGCCGAGCCGGCTCCGTTGGGAGGCGACGTCGATGAAGGGCACGGCTGGTGGGGTGAGATGCTGGTTCATGGCGCCTTGCAGGAATTGAGGTTGGAGATCGGGCGAAGAACGACGATTCCGGGTTGAGCATGAGCTTCGCGCCAACGCTGTCCGCGTCGGCGCTGGCCGGATGCCCTAACCCGCGACGCGCCGCGGACCTTTGTGCGCGGAGGGGACGATGGCGTGCCTGGTGGATTTTTCGAGGCACTGCGTCGCAATCTCGAGGCTGGCGACGCCCTCGTCGCCGGTGACCGCCGGCGAGGTGCCGGTCCGCACCGCATGCGCGAAGGCGATCAGTTCGGCGCGGAGCGGCTCGTCGTGGCCGACCGGCAGGTGCCGCATCGAGTAGCTGCCGTCAGGCTTGAAGCCGAAACATTCGGTGACCTGGCGGGTCAGGAGATCGCCCATGACATATTTGCCGCGGGTGGCGACGGTGACGTTGCGCGCCTTGAACGGCGTCAGCCAGTTGGTGTTGATGTGAGCAAGAACGCCCGAGGCGGTGCGGAACTGCAGCAGCGCGATATCCTCCCGCTCGGCAACGGCGCTGGAGAGCTGCGGCTGCACCTCGATGATGTCGGACTCGGTGAACCAGCGGATCAGGTCGATATCATGGACCGCGAGGTCGATGACGACGCCGACATTGGACATCCGCGGCGGAAACGGGCCGACCCGCGTGATCGCGATGGAGAGAATGTCCTCGCCCGCGATCGCCTTCTTGATGGCCGCGACGGCCGGATTGAACCGCTCGACATGGCCGACCATCAGGGTGACGCCGGCGCGCTCGGCAGCAGTGACGATCTCGCGCCCTTCGTCGACCGTGGAGGCAATCGGCTTTTCGACGAGCACATGGACGTTATGCGCGATGCAGGCGAGTGCGATCTCATGGTGCAGATGTGTCGGTGCGGCGATGGTGACGGCGTCGACCCCTTCCGCCACCAGTTCACCAAGACTTGCGAAAGTCCGGCAATCGGTCAGTTCCGTCGCGCGCGTCCGATGCGCCAGCAAGGGGTCGACCACGCCGACCAGGCTGATATCCGGCAGGCCCGTGAGCACGCGGGCATGATTGCTGCCCATGACCCCCGCGCCGACGACCCCGACGCGCAACTCGCGTTTCGGCGCCGCCTTGATGTTCGACCCCGCCCCATTGGAAGAATTCATGTCGTCAACCTCGATATCTCTCGGGAACGTGATGCCGGCGACATTGTCGCCAGCGCGTTCCGATTGGTCGCTTGAGCCTGACCCCGAACGTACCGATGCCAGTCCATCAAGTCGCGCTCCAGCGCAAGTATCCCCGCACCTGTCGTACCATGACGGTCACACTTGTGGCGAATGCTGAAAGCCGAGCCCAGACACGATTTGATTCAGAAGATTACACCGGCAAACGGATCAACGCACCCCCCTATCGGCGCGCCGAAGGCCGGTTCAGGCAACGGCCTTCGGCAGTCCACGCCCAACACCGTCGCCGTTTTCAACGATAATTTGCGGATGCCGAAAACAGCAACTGAAAAAGCCGGAGCCTCCGTTACAGTCGACTCGCAACGGAGGCTCCAGCCTTCTGTTCTGACGCGCTTTCCTGACGCAAAGGGGTATCAGCTTCGCCGGAAAACCCCTTGCTAGAGCACGAATTTCACATTCGCGCTGCGCGAGCCTGATGCGGATCACGGAGTGTCAAACGCACCTCGCGAGATCAGGACGCGCCGAGGCTGGATCGGATCATGATATGAGCATGATCGCTAGGATCGCCGGTAATCATCCTCGATGCGAATGATATCGTCCTCGCCGAAATAGCTGCCGGTCTGGACCTCGATCAGTTCCAGGAGGATCTTGCCGGGGTTTTCGAGCCGGTGCACGGCGCCCATCGGGATATAGATCGATTCGTTCTCGTGCACGGTCTTGACGAGCTCGTTGATCGTGACCAGCGCCGTCCCGCGCACCACGATCCAATGTTCCGACCTGTGGTGATGTTTCTGCAGCGACAGCCGGCTGCCGGGCTTCACGATGATCCGCTTGACCTGGTGGCGATCGCCATTATCGACGGACTGATAGCTGCCCCAGGGACGATGCACCTTGATGTGCGCCTCGGTGACCTGAGGCGCCACCGCCTTCAACCTGGTGACCAGCCGCTTCAGCCCGTTGGCATCTTTTTGCCGGGACACCAGGATGGCGTCCTGGGTTGCGACCACCACGAGATCGTCGACGCCTTCGAGCGCCACCAGCGCCCGGTCGGTGGCGACGTTGCAATTGCGGGAATCCTCGAACACCGCGCTGCCGCGGGCCGCGTTACCCTCCGCGTCCTTGTCCGACAATTCCCACACCGCGTGCCAGGACCCGACGTCCGACCAGCCGCAGGACACCGGCACGACGGCGGCAAGCGCGGTCTTTTCCATCACGGCATAGTCGATCGAGATCGGCTTTGCGGCGCCGAAGCTTTCGGGATCGAGCGTGACAAAACCGAGGTCACGACCGGCCTTGGCAACGGAGCCGGTGACCGCCTGCACGCTGGCCGGATCGACGGCGCGATACTCGTCCAACAGCACGGACGCACGGAACATGAAATTGCCGCTGTTCCAGAAATAGCCGGCCTCGATGTACTGCTGCGCCGTCGCCTGATCCGGCTTTTCGACGAAGCGCGCGACGTTGCGCACGCTTCCCGTGACCTGCTCGCCGGGGCTGATGTAACCGTATTCCGTCGCCGGCCGCTCCGGCCTGACGCCGAAAGTCACGATCCGGCCGCTCTCCGCCGCGACCAGGCCTTCGCGGCAGGCAGCGACAAAGGCTTCAGCATCGCGAACGACATGATCGGCGGCAAGTGCCAACACGACCGCGTCCGCATCGCGGGCCAACGCAAAGGCCGCGCCCGCGGCGATCGCGGGGCCGGAGTCCCGTCGCATCGGCTCGAGCAGGATGTCGGCCTCGATGCCGATCTCCGCGAGTTGCTCGATCACCATGAAGCGATAGGCGGCATTGGTGATGATGACCGGGCGCTCGAACAGGGCGGCGTCCGAGACGCGCATCAGCGTATCCTGAAAGGTCGATCGCGCTCCGAACAGCGGCAGAAACTGCTTCGGCCGAACCTCGCGCGAGGCCGGCCACAGCCGCGTCCCGGCACCGCCGCACATGATCAGGGGAATGATGTGTTTCGTCATCGGCGGCTAAATCCTGTGATACTCACGATACCATGTCGCAAAGCGCGCGATTCCATCTTCAATGCTCGTCGCTGGCCGAAAACCGATGTCGCGTTCGAGATCGGACACGTCGGCGTAGGTTGCCTCGACGTCCCCGGGTTGCATCGGCAGCATCTCCTTGATCGCCGTTCGGCCAAATTCCTTCTCGAGCAGCGATATCACATGGCCAAGTTCTTCGGGGCGGCTGTTGCCAATATTGTAAATGCGCCACGGCGCGGCGCTGGTAGCCGGGTCCGGCTCCCGTCCATTCCAGCCCGGATCGCCCTTTGGTGGATGGTCGAGAAGCCGAACGATGGCGTTGCTCACGTCATCGACGAAGGTGAAATCGCGCCGCATCTTGCCGTGATTGAAGAGCCTGATCGGCTGCCCGGCGAGGATGGCCTTGGCGAAGATGAACATCGCCATGTCGGGACGGCCCCAGGGACCATAGACCGTGAAGAACCGCAGGCCCGTCGCCGGGATTCGATAGAGGTGGCTATAGGAATGAGCCATCAGCTCATTGGCCTTCTTCGAGGCCGCATAGAGGCTGATGGGGTGATCGACATTGTCCCGCACCGAGAACGGCAGCTTGGTGTTGGCGCCATAGACCGAAGACGATGACGCGAACACGAGATGTTCGCACCCGTTGTGCCGACAGCCTTCCAGCACATTGATGAAGCCTTCGAGGTTGGCGTCGACATAGGCGTGGGGATGTTCGAGCGAATAGCGGACGCCGGCCTGCGCGGCGAGATGGATCACCACGGGGAAACCATGCTGCGCGAACAACGACCGCGTTGCGGCCCGATCGGCCAGATCCAGCTTCATGAAGGTGAAGTTGGCGTTGCGCCGCAGAATCTCGAGCCGCGCCTCCTTCAGTTTGGGGTCGTAGTAATTGTTGAGACTGTCCAGTCCGACGACGCTGTGGCCATCGGAGAGCAGGCGTTGAGTGACATGAAATCCGATGAAGCCCGCAGCCCCGGTAACCAGCACCGTCCTATTCGGCATGTCTTCCTCGGTTCACAGTCTCATCCTCCTCACAGTCGCAACAGCTCGATGCCGGCAGGTCGGGAGCTGCGATCGAGCTTTGCCTTGACGTCGAAAACCAGACCATGACCGTCGTTCAGCAAACGTTGAATGAGCGGCCAGCCACCGGCAACATAGTCGCTGTGCGCGACCGCAACGATGACCGCGTCCGCGGGCTGCAAGTCGGCGAACGCCATCAGCGTCACCCCATATTCGTGCCGGGCATCGGCGGCGTCCGCCTGCGGATCGTGCAACTGGACCGTCAGACCGAACGACTGGAGTTCATGAACGATATCGATCACCCGGGAATTGCGCGTATCCGGCACGTCTTCCTTGAAGGTCAACCCGAGAACGGTGACAACACCGCCCTGCGCCTTCCGTCGCAACAATCCCCTGACGCATTCGCGTGCCACGCGCTGCCCCATGCCGTCATTGATACGGCGGCCGGCGAGAATGATTTCCGGATGATAGCCGGCCTTCTCGGCGCGAAAGGTCAGGTAATACGGATCGACGCCGATGCAGTGGCCTCCGACGAGACCGGGCTGAAACGGCATGAAATTCCATTTCGTGCGGGCAGCGGCCAGCACGTCGCCGGTATCGATATTGAGCGCCTGAAAGATCAGGGACAGTTCGTTCATGAACGCGATGTTGAGGTCGCGCTGGGTGTTCTCGATCACCTTTGCGGCTTCCGCGACCTTTATGGAGGGCGCGCGATGAATACCCGCCGTGACCACCGATCCGTAGACATTGGCGACGATGTCGAGCGTACCGGCGTCCTGCGCCGACACCACCTTCATGATGGTTTCGAAGCGATGCTGCCTGTCGCCCGGATTGATCCGCTCCGGCGAATAGCCGACCTTGAAATCGACGCCAGCCTTCAGGCCCGAGGCGTCCTCTAGGATCGGGATACATTCCTCTTCGACCGCGCCCGGATACACCGTCGATTCGTAAACGACGATGTCGCCCTTGTTCAACACGCCGCCGACCGAGCGCGATGCCGCGATCATGGCGCGCAAATCCGGGCGCCTTGCGTCATCGATCGGCGTCGGCACGGTCACGATAAAGAAGTCGGACCGACGCATCGCGACGGGGTCGGCGGTGAATACGAGGGTGCTCTGGCGCAGGTCCTCGACCTCGACCTCGCGGGTCCTGTCATCTCCCTGTCCGAGTTCCGCGATGCGCCGCGGGTCCACGTCAAATCCGACCACGGGAACTCCGGATCGCGCAAACGACACCGCCACCGGCAAGCCGACATAGCCCAATCCAATCACAGCAATATTTCGCCCGTGCGCCACGTCGATCCGCCCCAATCAACAACCTGAAATTGGAAATGGTTTAGCCGCTGCGATGGAGCTATCGCAATAGCAAAGCGCACAGCATTGCCAATTAGGGGCTAAACCCTTAATAACCGCCGTGGATTTGCTGTCCACTGGCTCCAGCCTGATTCCAGGCAATGCACAATAGTCGAAACATCTCGGTCCTGAATGCGCAAGTTTCTCTTCCTTTCAGCACGAATACTGGTTTCGTGCGCACTGCTCTACTTCGCATTCCGCGGCATCGACTTTGCTGAGCTTCGAGCCCGCCTGACCAGCAACAGCGCGATCTGGTTCGCGGGCTGGATGACGCTTGCGGTGCTGACGATCGTGGTCCAGGTCTTCCTGGGCGCGCTCAGGTGGCACGAGATTTCGGCGCGCTGCCAGGCACCGCTCACCGTGCCGCAGGCCTTTCGCTACAACATGATCGGCACATTCTTCAACCAGACCTTGCCGTCGACCATTGGCGGCGATGCCGTACGCCTCTGGCTCGTCGGCAGCACCGGCGCAGGCTGGCGCCTCGCGACGTATTCGGTGCTGGTCGACCGTGCGATCGGATTGATCGCCCTCGCTGTCGTCGTCGTGTGCAGCCTGCCCTGGAGCTACGGCATGATCGGCGACGACAAGGGTCGTCTGGCGCTGGTGCTGGTCGATCTCGCAGCCATGTCGGCGGGCGCCGGCTTCCTGCTGATCCATTACTTGCCCTTGCCATGGCTGAAGAGGTGGTGGCCGACGCGTCACATCTATGCGTGCTCCGAAGTTGCCAACCGCGTCATTTTCGACACCAGGACGGGTCCGAAGATCGCGCTCCTGTCCATCTCCATTCATGTGCTGACGGTTGTCAGCGCCTGGTGTGCTGCACAGTCGATCTCGGCGCCTGCCCATTTCAGCCAGTTGTTCGTGCTGGTGCCTCCGGTCGCGCTCATCACGATGTTGCCGATCTCGATTGCCGGCTGGGGACTGCGCGAAGCCACGATGATGATCGCCTTCGGTTACGCCGGGCTCAACCAGACCGATGGAACCATCGTGTCCCTGCTCGCAGGCGCGGCCTCCTTCATTGTGGGCATAGTCGGCGGCGGGGTATGGATACTGCACGGGGCCAAGGGCGCGAAAATGCCGAACGCATTGCCCCAGATTGACTAACCGCGCGACCTGATTGCAGTCATCAGCACCAACGGTGCGCCCAGGCCTGCACCATCAGGACGTTCCAGAGCCAGGCGCCATGATTGCGCCTGCCCTGCTGATGCTCGGCCCAAACCGCGCCAACGCGCCTGGAGTCGAACCAGCCTCGCTGGTTGAGCGTTTCGGGCGCCAGCAAGTCATGGGCCCACTCCTTCAACGGGCCGCGCAGCCAGTCGTCGAGCGGAATGGCAAATCCCGTCTTCGGGCGATCGACGAGATCGTTGGGAACGTGGCGGTCGAGCACCTGACGGACCAGCCACTTGCCCCTGCGATCCCTGACCTTCATCGCGGCAGGGACGCGGCAGCTGAACTCCACGACATCGCTGTCGAGGAACGGCACCCGGGTTTCGAGACTGACCGCCATCGCCGCCCGATCCACCTTCTGCAGGACGTCATCGGTCAGATAACTCAGGGCGTCCGCAAGCGTCATGCGGTCGAGGGGTTCGACGGAGCCGCCGACCATCGCCATCTGCTCGGTAAACCAGCTCTCGCGTTCGCGCCCTCCAAGGACGACGCCGGCCGGATTGTCATCGATCGAACTGAGCAGGCGATAGGCCTCGTCCGCGGTCCGCGCACCGACAATGCGCCCGACCTTGGCCAGAACATCGCCGGGTCGAATGCCGCGGTATCGCTCGGGCAGCGCCTTCAAGGCAAACTGCCCGATGGTGTTGGCCGGCTCCGGAGCGATCAGGCCGAATGCAAGCTGAACGATCCCCCGCATGACAGCGGGCATCGACCTGAAGCGCGCCTGCAGCCGCGTTCCCCAGACATGGCGATTGTACCCGGCGAACAACTCGTCCCCCGCATCGCCGGACAACGCCACGGTGACGGTGCGCCGCGCCAGCGCCGAGACCAGATGGGTCGGTATCTCAGATGAATCCGCAAATGGCTCGTCAAACATATGCGCGAGCCTGGGGATGACGTCGCGCGCGTCGGACGACGACACATTGACCTCGGTGTGGTCGGTCCCAAGATACCGGGCAACGCGGCCCGCGTGTGTCGCCTCGCTGAAGGTTGCTTCCGCGAAGCCGACCGAGAACGTTTTCACCGGCTGGCTGGAGTGCCTTTGCATCAGCGCCACGATGATCGACGAATCGATGCCGCCCGACAGAAATGCGCCGACCGGAACATCCGAGAGCAGTTGCCGCTTGACCGCCTGCGACAGCAGCCGCTCCAGTTCGTCAGTGGCTTCGACCGGGTCGGTCAAACGGTCGCGCTGCCCGGCCAGCATCGTCTCGCGCATCGACCAATAGGGTTCCGGCCGCGGCAGATCCTGCACCTTGCTCGCGCGGGAAAACGTCACCATGGAGCCTGATGTGAGCTTCCTGATCTGCGTCCAGATCGTCCACGGCGCCGGGACGTAGGAATACCGCATGAACGATGTCAGCGCGCCGATATCTGGAGACGGGCTCCAGTTCGGGTGAGCCGCAAACGCCTTCAGCTCGGATGCGAATGCGAGATCACCGCCAACCCAGCCGTAGAACAGGGGCTTCTCGCCGAAGCGATCGCGACACAGCGTCAGTGTCTGGTCGCGCGCATCCCAGACCGCAAGGGCGAACATTCCCTTGAACCGCCGCAAGGCCTCGACGAGACCCCAGCACCGGATGGCGTAGAGCGAAGTCTCGGTATCGGAATGTCCCTTCCAGTTCGGCGCGGCATCGCTGGCCTCCAATTCGCTGCGGATATCCAGGTGATTGTAGATTTCGCCGTTGAACGCGATCGTCAACCGCCCGCAGTCACTGTGCATGGGCTGCGCGCCGGCGCTCGACAGCTCGATGACCGAGAGCCGCCGATGTCCGATGGCGATGCCCGCCTGCTGATCCATCCACAGGCTGCTTGCGTCAGGACCGCGATGCGCAAGCGTGGCCGTCATCCGGGCGACGCAATCGCCGAGGTCAACTGCCCCGCCGTCGCCTCGTCTCAGGATGCCGGATATGCCGCACACTTGCTTCTACCGCCGATCGGAGCCTGCCAGCAGATCATAGACCTGCTGGATACGATGTTGATAGGTATGTTTGCCGAGAACCAGATCGTAGGCCGCATCCACGACGCTGCGCCGTCGCACCGGATCACGAAACGCCGCCAGCACGTCGTCGATATTGGAAAAATCGGGTTCGAGCGCGAGGTAGTGTTCATCGGCCCGGAAGATATCGTTGAAACGGCCACGAAACATGATCTGACAGGTCTTGGTGCCGGCCGCATCGAAGTGGCGCGAGCTGATGCACTTCCCATAAGGCGAGGGCCGCGCGCGCCCCGCGAAGAAACGGCCAAGGATATCCTCGACATCCAGTTGCTCGTTCACCATGGATTCATGGCGAAGCGGGCCCCGCTTGAGCGCGCGACGTGCAACGGATCTGAGCCACCACGGCATCTTATGACCGAAGCGGCGCAGCGCCGAATCATTCCGGATCACGAATCCGGCTTTGCTTTTCGACAGTGCATAGTCGCGAATCGCGTTGACGGTCGCATCGTCGCGCTCGAGAAACCACGAGCCGGCTTCGGTCGACACCGTGCCCCTGCACTGGTTGAGGTAGTCCGACCAGCCGTCCCGATCGAGCCGCTGGTCCGAAATTTCGACATTCAGACCATGCGACGGACCATTGTCCGCAAACCACTGCATCAGCCGGTTGCGGTCATCATCCCCGAGATGCGGGAGATAGCGGATGGCGCGGACGCCGATATCGTAGACACGCTCATCGTCGCCGCGCCTCGGCGAAAACACCGCCATGTTCAGTGCATGCGGAATGGCCACGACCTTGCGGGACACCACATCGCCAAACAGGAATTCGCCGGCTTCGGGCAGCAGTTGGGTAGCGATATAGTCGGGCTTCAGCGCCTTGAAGAGCGCTCGTTTGCCGGCAATCGGCGAGCCAGGCAGATTGACCTCGTTGCCCACGAAGGACAGCAGCGGCACCCGGCGTTCCGAAAGCGCCGCGACGTGCGGCTCCAGGTACATCGTGGTGTCGCCATTGGTCGAATGCAGAAGGACGATCGCGTCGACCTCTTGCCGCAGGCGGCCCAGAGTGTCGCGGGCACCGGGATCGACGATATTGACGGGAATCGCGTCGAACTGAGGCGCGCTGGTGAACGCATCCAGCCAGTCATCATAGTAGGACAGCCGGTCCGTGTACTCCGCATACCCGATCAGGACCCGCATGCGACTTGTCATGCGGCGGCGGCATTCGTGGTCCCGAGCAGCTGCACGACGCGGAACGCCGCGCGGCCGTCACCATACTCGTCGATGTCGCTGCGCGCGGCGAAGTCGGGGCCCATCCACAGCCGGTTCCAGCCGTGCGTGATGGTCTCGACCCATTCGGTTTCGTCGCGCAGCGTCGTGCAGGGGACGCGATGAAAATAGGCTTCCTTCTGCAATCCTCCGGAATCGGTGAAGACCGCATTGGATCCGTTGAGCAGCCGGGCCATGTCGAGATAGCCGACCGGCCCGATGACCTTCAGCCCCTCGAACCCGATCCCCATTTGCTCGGCCTTCTGCCGGGTGCGCGGATGGATCGGCAGCACCACGGGACCGGATGTCGCCTGCTGCTGCAGGAACCCGATCACCGCGCCAAGGCGCCGCGGATCGTCGGTATTCTCGGCGCGATGCACCGTCGCCACACCATACTTCTTCGGCTCGAGCCCGAGTCCGGACAGGATGCTGGAGCCGGTTTGCGCCTGGCGAATGGCGAACAATGTCGCGTCGTACATGACGTCGCCGATCAGGTGGACCCCATTGCGAACGCCCTCCTTCGCCAGGTTTTCGACCGCCGTCCGCGTGGGACAAAGATGCAGGCTCGAGAGGTGGTCGGTCAGGACCCGATTGACCTCCTCCGGCATGCGCCGGTTGAATGACCGCAGGCCCGCCTCGACATGGGCGATCGGAATGTGGAGCTTGGCCGCGGCGAGCGCCCCCGCCAAGGTCGAATTGGTATCGCCGTAGACGACCAGCCAGTCCGGCTTCTCCGCCATCAGCACCGGCTCCAGCGCGGCCAGCATGCGGCCCGTCATCTCGCCATGGCCGCCGCCGTTGATATTGAGCCGGTGCTTCGGCGCGGGAATATCAAGCTCGTGAAAGAAGACATCCGACATGTCGGCGTCGAAGTGCTGGCCGGTGTGCACCATGACTTCGTCAACGCCGTCGGTTTCGCGAATGGCGCGACTGACCGCGGCAGCCTTGATGAATTGCGGTCGGGCGCCGACGACCGTGAGAATCCTGATCGTCACCGGGAATAGGCCTTCACCTGCGGCACATAGCGCGCATGCTGCTTCATGCACGCTAGTATCCTGTGCTTGTTCTCGCGCGTCCACGCAACCGTCGCGGCCAAGCCTTCGTCATGCGCCACGCTCGCACGAAAGCCCAGTCTTTCCTTGGCCTTGGAGGGGTCGCCGAAACGCTGCCCGGAGCGATCCCAGTCGCGCGCCGGCGCCAGCGCGATCGGCGTGGCATTTCCGGTGAGCGAATTGATCCGCTCTGCCAGCTCCCGGACGGTGGTTTCGACGCCGGACGCGAGATTATAGATCTCGCCGGGCTCTCCCTGCAGCGCACATGCCATCAGGCCGCGCGCCATGTCCTCGACGAAGATGAAATCGCGTGACGCGATCCCGCCGTTTTCGACCGGAAGCGCCTCCCCATGCAGGGCTTTCCAGACGAATGTCGGCGTCACGTTGCGCCAGACCGTATGCACCGTGCCGCGCCAGCGGCCCGCGCCGAGAATTTCGCCCGGCCCGTAGACGTTCTGGAAGCGGGCCTTGACGAACGGCAGCTTGTGCCGGGTGAAATAGTAGTTTCCATACATCTCGCCGACCAGCTTCGAGATCGAGTACGGACTGTCGTGATGGAGCGACACCGGCGCGTCTTCCCGGGTCGCGCTCGCGCCGTCGAACGTCTTCTCGGCCACGGCACAGCCCGCCGCGGCATAGACCACCTTGCGAAGCGACGGCATTCCCTTCAATCGCTCGAACAGCTTCAGGGTCGTCAGCGTATTGTTGGCGTGATCGGCCAGCGGGTCGGCGATCGAGGATTGATTGCCGTGATAGCACGCCAAATGGAACACGAAATCGAGATCGTTCGGAAGGGCCTGAAGCACGGCATCATCCGCGATCGACCCGAGGCGGAAGTCGATGTCATCTGCTTCCGGGACGTTGGAAATATCGGCGGAGAGTAGGTTATCGACGATCACGATGCTTGCCGGCCGCTGCTCCCGCAGGAGACGAACCAGATTTGATCCGACGAATCCCGCGCCTCCCACGACCAGGATCTTGGCGCCGGAAAATGTCTCACTTGCCATGGGACTCAAGCCTTTTGCAGAGCGGATCTGACCGCGCGAATATTCAGATTCCAGCCCAGCAGTCGAGCCGGCCAGCATTGGCTGGATGGGGGAAAATAGCGATCAGCCAGCCTGACCAGCGGCGGCAGCATCAGCAGCTGGCGCCAGCTCAGTTGGGTGAGGCTGAACTCGATTCCGGAGAACCGCGAGAACAGCGCGGCCGCTTCCTTACGGCTGTAGACCAGCGCCAGCGGGCACGCATCGCCATCGTTCATGTTGAGCGCCTGCTGCTGGGTCTTGCCACGATAGCGCGGATCGAACACCCGGCGCACGCGCAGCAGCACCAGATTTTTCCAGCTGTAGCGGTGATACAGCATCACGATCAATCGGCCGCCCGGCCTGAGGACGCGGAACATCTCCTCCACCATCGGGCGCGGATCGGCGACGTGGTGCAGAACCCCCATCGAGCAGACGATATCGAAGCGTTCGTCCGGGAACGGCAGGCTGCTGCCGTCGACCTCGAGAAATTCGCCCGGCATCCCCGCGAGCGCAAACCGCTTGCGACTCAATTCGACGGCTGTCCGCGTGAGATCGACGCCGGTGACCTCGGCGCCATGGCGCGCGTATTGGAACAGCACGTAGCCGTTGCCGCAACCGATATCGAGGACCTTCAGGCCCTTCGATGTCGAATAGCCGTGAATGGCCTCGGAGACGGCGGGTGGCTCGCAGTCATCGGCCTCGCGCAAGGCATCGAAAGCGCGAAAATAGCCGGCCGTGCCGCGTTCTTCCGCGATACCCTCGGCGGCAACGGGGTTCTGCTCCCAGAAGGCCTTGACCCGCGCGACCTCGACATCGGGATTGTTGGCCAAGAGGCCCTCCTCACCGGCCATCACGGCCCGAGGCCAAGTGACTGTAGACATCAGTCACGCCGTGAGCGTCATACCAGGACAGCATCCGCCGCATCGTCTCGTCGAACGGGATTTTCGCGACCCAGCCCAATTCGGCCCTGGTTCGCGACGGATCCGGAACGACGGCCGGCACGTCGTCATCGCCGACCGGAGCCACCCTGACGTCCGGATCGGGCGGCAAGTTCAGGTGACGGCGCACGGCATCATAGACATCGCGGATCGAATGGCCCTCGCCGCTCGATACATTGAAAATTCCGGACGGCGCATCATTCTGCATCACCAGATCAACGGCCGCCAGAAAATCCTCCATATCGAGGAAATCCCTGCGGGCGTCGGTACAGAAGCATCCCTGCCCGGCCTTCAGCCGCTTGTAGAAGGTTGGAATCGGCCCGATCGCTAATCGTGGGCCGGTGACATTGGCCAGACGCAGCGAGGCAAACGGCAGTCCGCTCATCGCCAGATAGTGTTCGCCGGCAGCCTTGGAGATTCCATAGCTGGTGAAGGGACGCAGCGGATGCTCGACCGGGATCGGTATCGTGTCCGGGCGGCCATAGCAGAGCACGGTCTGGAAATTGACCAACCGCGCCACCCGATGGGTGCGGGCGGCGTCAACGACGTTGATCGTGCCCATCACGTTGGTGGCCGCATCCTCGCGCCAGTCGGCCGGATCCTTGTAGGCAGCGGCGGAGTGAACGACATGGGTCGGGCCGAAAGCTGCGAACGCCTGGTCCACCAGCGCACGATCGGCGATCGATCCCTCCACGACCGACAAACGCGCAAGCGTCGGCACGACCTCGCGCTTGCCGGTTGCGAAATTGTCGATGACCAGGATGTCGTGGCCCTGAGGCAGCCAGTGCTCGATCAGGTTCGAGCCGAGACAGCCGGCGCCGCCGGTGATCAGGATACGCATGTTCGCACCACGCCTGTCAGGACCTGGCAACTTTGAGGTGGGTGTAGCCGCCCTGCACGCCTTCCCTCTTCCAGCGTTCGACCGCGGCTTCGGCAATTTTGGATAGCGGCGTGAACTCGACCTCACCGAAATCCGTGAACGTCCGTGACGGATCGAGCAGGATGGAGGCCGCGTCGTCCGGGCCGAGCGGCTTGACTTCCGGCTCGGGATAGTCGTTGAGCTTCATCGCCGCCACCACCGCGTCATAGAGTTCGCGGATCGCGACATCCTTGCCGGAGGAGAAGTGATAGGTGCCGTGGCCGGTGCCGTCGGCGGCACGAACGACGACGCGCGCCAGATCCCTGGCGTAGCAGAAATCGCGCCGGGCCGGCGTCACGAAGCATTTCTTGCCGCCGGACAGGCGCTCGAAGAAGATCGGCAGCGGTCCCGAGACGTTTCGCTCGCCGATCACGTTGGCCAGACGGAACGTGATCCAGTCGACGCCGGAGAATTGCACGTAATGCTCGCCGGCGGTCTTGGAGATCGCATAGCTCGAATTCACCGGATTGATCGGATGATCGAGTGTGATCGGCGACTGCGTCGGCTTGGTCCCGTAGCACAGCGCGGTCTGGAAATAGACCAGCCGCGAGACGCCGTGGGTCTTGGACGCCTTGGCGATGTTGGCGGTCCCTGCCGCGTTGACCAGGGCGTCGGTGCCCCAGTCATCCGGGTCCTTGTAGGAGGCGGCGGTGTGGACGACGACCTGCGGCTTGAATTCCGAAAACAGCGTCTCAACGACGCCGCCGTCGACGATTGTGTCCTCGACCAGCCGCAGATTGCCGTGCTCGGTGAGATTGTCGCGCCGGCCCGTCGAGAAATTGTCGATGGCCAGAACCTCATCGCCGCGCGCCAGCAGCATATCGATAACGGTCGAACCGACCTGACCGGCGCCGCCGGTGACAAATACCTTCATTGAACCTGATCCTTCATCGTCATTCCGGCGGGACTTTGCTCCGCCTTGGCCATTGCCCTGAACTCGCCCGCCCGATCGTGGAAGCGCTGGTGCCACAGTTCGAGCGACAGCAGCCCCCAGGTCTTGCGCGAGAACCGCGAAGCTCCCTGGAAGTTTGCCAGCACGACGTCGGTGTTGAAATAAGCGCGCTTCCTCGACCGCTGCTGGTCGAACACGTCGGCAACGAAGCTCTTCAGCGGCCCCTCGAACCATTCCTTGAGCGGAACCGGAAAGCCCATCTTGTCCCGGCGTTCCAGCACGCCCTTCGGCAGGGTGTCGCGATAGGCGGTCTTCATCAGTTGCTTCATCTGTCCGCCCTTGAATTTCACGTCGGCGGGCACCGTTGCCAGGAACTCGACCAGGGGATGGTCGAGGAACGGGACCCTGCTCTCGAGTCCGTGCGCCATGCTCATGCGATCTTCGACCTGCAGGAGCGCCGGCAGCAGGCATTTGAAATCGAAATGAGTCATCTTGTCGAAATAGGCTTCTTTTCGGACATTGTCCTGATTGTTGAAAATGCCCTGAAAGGCCTCGAAAACACGAGACTTGTCAAGCGACGACCAGTCCACCTCCCCGACCATGTCGGTCGAACGGTCGACCAGCCTGAAATACCGCCGATCCAGATCGTCGAACAGCCCTTCGCGCCAGAACTCCTTGATCATCGGCTTGTATTCGCGCAGCAGACCAAGATTTGGAACGATGGAATCGATGGTGACGACGTAGTTGCCCTGTCTGTAGGTGCCATCCATCGCAGCCTTGATGCACTGTTCGAAGTAGGCAACGAGGTAGCGCGCATATCCGCCGAGCAGTTCGTCGCCGCCCTGGCCGCCGAGCACGACCTTGACATGCTTTGCCGCGAGCGCCGACACCATGAACTGCGGGAAGGATCCAGGTCCGGCAACCGGGAAATCAAGGTGGTAGATGACATCATTGAGCGAGCGGCGGAAATCCTCGGCGGTGATGTCCCTGACCTGCAACGTCATGTCCGCGAGGTCGGCCGCCTCGTGCGCGTAACCACTCTCGTCGTATCCCGGATGCTCCATGAAACGGCCATGGAATGCGAGCCGGTTGCGATGATCGTGCCGCGAGGCCAGGATGGCGACGAGGCTGGAGTCGAGCCCACCCGAGACGTAACCGCCGATCGGCACGTCCGACCTCAGATGCAGGTTCATGGACTCGCTGACGAGGTCCTTGAATCGGGTCTCGAAATACCGGGGGCTGTGGTCGAAATCCACCTCGTACTGGACGTCCCAGTAGCGGCGGATCGCGACGTCGCCGTTGCAGACGGTGAGCGTGTGTCCAGGCAGCAGCGCGTCGACGCCCTCGAAGAGGGTCCTGGCGCCGATGGTGTACTGAAAGGTCAGATATTCGGCGAGCGCGGTGGCGTCGGTCCGAATGTCCGGCAGGAACGGCAACAGGGCCTTGGCTTCCGAGGCAAAGAAGAAAGTGCCCGCCTGCACCGTATAGTAGAACGGCTTGATGCCGAAGCGATCGCGCGCGGCGAACAGCCTGTGCTCCCGTTCATCCCAGATCGCGAAAGCGAACATTCCGCGCAGATGCGACACGCAATCCGCGCCCCATCGCTCATAGGCTGCGAGAATGACCTCGGTGTCCGACGTCGAATGGAAAGTCCAGTGGGCCGAGAGCTCTTCGCGCAGTTCGATGTAATTGTAGATCTCGCCATTATACGTGATGACCGTGCCATTCGCGCCCCGCATCGGCTGCGCGCCATTGGCGGTGAGATCGATGATGGCGAGACGACGATGAACGAATCCGACGCGACCGTCAGGCGTCATCCACTCGCCGTCGCCGTCGGGGCCGCGGTGGGCGATGAGCGCTGACATCGCACCAAGCGCCGCGCGTCGTTGCGCGAAGGGCGCGTTCTTCGGCGAAACAAAACCGGCAATGCCGCACATTCTATCGTCTCACCTTGTCATGCCTCGAGGCGCCAACTGTCATGAACGCAGCTGCGCCAGAACCGCGCGAAGCGGATGAAGCAGATATCTCAACCAGCCCTGTATCGTTTCCCGGGTCTCGGGCCTGGCATGTCCAAGCAGGGTCGAGAACAGGAAACGGTAACCCGTCTCGATGATCCGGCGTGTCACCCAGCGGCGACGCGCGACCCAGCCGGGTGCCGAAAGCCTCTCGAACTCCCGATCGTCGAGGCGAGCCAGGCTCGCCGCCTGTTCGGGTCGGAACGCGGTGCCGACGGCCTCGTCGAACTGCGCGACGAACGCCCGAAAGGTGTTCTGCGGATTGCACGCCACGTCCCGATATGCGGCCTCGACGATCTCACCAGCCCTCGCGGCGTCCTTGATGATCGCGACCACCTCGGCGTGGTTGGAGTGATCCTTCTTCAGCGGCACGTAGTGTCGCCAGGGCTGCATCCGTCCGGAATAGTCGCCCTCGTACATCACGAGCAGCGTACGGAGCGCCGCGGCCTCGAAGCAGCGGGGAGAAATCTGGTTCAGCCCGATCTTGCCGTCTACGTCCGCGAAATACAGCTCCTTCAGCACAGGGAACTCCACCCCGGGATTGCGCCGCACATGGTCATCGACATTGCGCTGGATATCACCGGAGAAATCGAACACCGACGCGCCGCTCTCCACCCCGAGCATCGCCCTGCAACGGCACACGAACTCGATCCACTCATCGCCGTAAAGGCGGTCTTCCTCGCGAAAGGAGATGTCGAGCACGAGACCGTCCTGCGCGGCGTCATCGCGAAAGATCCTGCCGATTTCGTACTTTTCGTATCCCAATTCGCCCAGCCACGCGGGCACCTTGCGGGCACGATAGCCAACAGCGATTGGACGCTCGGCGTATGGCTGGACAGGCCGGTCCAGCAGATGCTCCGGAACGTAGCCGGTGAGAACATTGACCTTGGTCACACCGGGCAGCCGCGCCTGCGGATAGACTTTTTCGATTTCCGGCTCGGGCACGCAAGTGAACAGCAGATCGATCCCGATCTCGCGCATCGCCGCAATGGTCGCGTCGACGAAGCGATATTCGTCCTGAATGAAGATCGCTTTCAAGCCGCGAAACGCGGCCAGGGTCGCCCTGGCCTGGGCGCTGACGTAACTGTTGTGGCACGCAATCAGCGAGTAGTGGACGATAACGACGTCGAAATGATCGAGGTCGAGACGCGGGGGCAGATCACCCAGGATCGACACTTTCCGAACGTGATGCCTCGAAAAGCCGATCAGTGAGTCGATGTGCTCGCGCACCGTCGCGGCGATATTTTCGCGATAGTCGCAGAGCAGAAGAATTTCAAGCGGCTTCGGGGACATCACGAGTTTCGGGTTGCCCGTACATAGATGTCCAGGCCGGCCCAAGGTCCGAGCGCTGCGAGTTTCACCGAACGCGGCAGCAGCCGAAGCGGCCCTTCGTCGCCAACATTCTCGAGCCGCAGGCTCTTGATGGACCAGCCCTCCATCATTTTCGTGAGCTCGCCGGAGGTCGTAAACACCGTCTCGGGCGCGGCATTTCCCTCGCTGTCCGCATCATACGCACGCCGCTCGCTCTCGCTGGACGCGGGCTTCTTGAGCAGCGTGCCCCGTGCCCAGAGAGCGTGCTGCATCGTCGATATCGGCCAGCGGGCCCAGCGCCTGTACGACAGCGCGTTGTAGACCATGAAGAGCACCTGGCCTCCGGGGACCAGGACGCGACCAAGTTCGCTCAGCGCGAGGGCGAGATTCCCGGTGTGGTGCAACGAACCGATCGCGACCGCAACGTCGAACGACCGATCCGGAAACGGACAATCCAGCACGCTGCCCTGAACGGCGCGCCCCGGCAGGGCGCATTGATTGAGGCGATGATTGACCATGGCGACCGGTCCCGCGGCGATATCGAGCCCGGTGTAGGCGGCGCCGGCTTCCGCGATTTTCTGGGAGAGCGACCCATAACCAAGGCCCACCTCCAGCACCCGCCTGTTCTCGAGCCCCGCGGCACGCACGAACGGCAGCAGGTAGGCGTAGAAATCGAAATACCAGTCGTCAAACCGCTTCAGCGACTCGGGCGATGAATCCGTCACGCCGAGCCTGCGCGCGAGACTTGACCCGCACAATTCGTTCCAGAAGCTGGAATTTGAATTGTCGGTGGCTGAACCGACCGGCTCGCCATCCGCGGAGATTGATTCCGTCAATGTCAAATGCTCCAATACCTGGACGCGACCCGACGCCATGGCGTCCTGCTGATCATCACACGAGCGACTCCTGCGGAGGAAGATTCATCTGCAGGCGATCGAATACGCTCTCGTAACGCGCCGCGCACGCAGCAGCAGAGTGCCATTTCAAAGCGAATTTTCGACCATCCAGTCCGGCCTTGAGGCGCCGTCGCGGGTCAAGAAGCAACCCCTTCAAGACTTCGTAAATCGTCGATTCATTGGCACTCACAAGAGGGCATTCCCTGATCGAATCAAGAACCGTCTCGCCCGCAGGCTCCGACTTGTTGATGTGGCATACCGTCGGTCGCCCCAACATCATGGCCTCACGCGCGTTTGCGCCATAGCGGCCGTGGTTCAGCTGATCGACGACGACATCCGCCTGCAACTGAATGAACCTGACATCCTTGCTTGGCATGTCGGTTACAAATTCCAGCCGAACATTCATTCCCTCAGAACGCAGCCGATTGACGGCCTCCACGACCGCCCTGGATCCCTTGACGTTCTTCTCCGGGTTGGAACGCAGATCGTAATTTCCGACCGCGTGATAGACGATCAGTTCCCCGTCGGATCGCGGCAGGACGAGATGAGGTGGAATCTCCAGATCCGGCCGCCAGAATTCCGGGTCCAGCGCGGTGGTCAGCGGCTCACGGTAGGCCTTGGGACCGGATTGATAGTCCAGCGCCGGGAAGCCTTCGCAGGCGATCAAATCGCAGAACATCTCGACCTTGTGGCCCCAGGCGAGATTCATCTTGTCGTTGCAGACCAACGGATTGTTCTGCCAGATGCAACGGTCGCAGCACCCGCCGCTCCAGCGATGAAACGCCGACTGGGACACCCCGTCGAGACATCCGCACACCGAATAGCCGATTTTGACGCCGCTCTGCTTGAGCCGCAAGAAGGCGGACGGAAGCCGAGAGAAAGAGGCGCCCGAGTCGAATTCCGATTGAAACATCGACATATGTCCACGTCCGTAGAAATGGAGCATTCGGAAGCGACCCAGGCTTTCGCTGAAGAACTCCTCCACATTCTTCCTCTTGCGACCCTCAGAGGCGTCATGCAGGGAGAGATCGGCGCCATGAGAGAATCGGGCGTTGCTGCCGAGAGGGTCGTCGATACTGACCGAGAGCGCGTCCCAGCCTCGCTTCCGCAACGCCGAGGCCAGATAATAGAAATTGTAGTAGCTATTATGCAGGAAGACGACGCTGCGCTGATCGGATGGGCGCTTGACCGGTTGCCGTGTCGTCTCAGCCTGAGCGCCAATCCACTCCAGCTGCTCGATCCGGCCATAGAGTTCTGCGAGATGCGACCGACGGATAATTGCAATTGTTCGCAGCAGGATCGCGCGACCAAAGCGAAACCTGGCCACGCTCCTGCCAAAGGCCGCCTTGATGCGGGTCACGATGAACCGAGCATATGCGATCAGGCTCATCGAACCGGGTTTTTCTGGATTGCCTGGACCGCTCAATGGCCAACCGACAGATCTGACGAGAAGGGGTCTTCAAGGTTCGCCAGCGTTCGCTCCCGCGACCGCCAGTGATCGATCACAGCCCGCTGATTGTTGCGCAAGACGCTCCGCCACTTCTCCAGCGTTTCCAGCGGCCCGGGGGTCCACCACATCGGGTGAATCAGGAGCTGCAGCCGTTCATACAGCCCGCGAGAAAAGATCTCTGTCGGGTGCTCATGCCGCCACGTCATATTGGTATCGGACACATAGAAATATGGCGCCATCTGCCTGGCATTGTAGGTGTTCAGGAGGCCGGGGATGGCAATCTGCGCCTCCAGGATCGCCTGGGTCGGCTGGTGGAACGATACGGCTTCGATCTTGGTTCCGAACTCCTGCTCCAGCCAGCGTGTCTCGCGCAACACCTCGTCGATGACATGGGCCGTGCTTTTTCCCTCGCAACGCTCGCCCATGAAATGCAGCCCGATCCGGTGTCCGTCGCGAAGCATGCGCGCGACCATCGCAGTCGCCTCGACCGAGAACAGGTTGTAGGCCGTCGAGCGGGTCATCAGGAAATATGTCGCCGTCACACCAAGCGACTTTTCGACGTCGAGCATCGCGCCACAGCCGAGCAGTTCGGAGTCGACGTCGTGCCGGAGCAGGCAACTGCGACGCGAGGTTTCTCTACCGATCCCGGCAAAAGAGACGAACGCATAGCCCGCCTCGATACCGGTGCGCAGCAACGATTCATAGCTGTTCAATTCGAAACCGACCGGCACGTAGCTATGGCTCCTCAATGCGAAAAGGTTTCGGCACTATGTCTGCTCGCCGGACAGAATACCCATCATGACGATGTCCTCGAATACATCGTCGATCAGCACCGCCTGTCGTTGCACGCCCTCGACCACAAAGCCACACTTGAGGTAGGCGCGCTGGGCTCGAACGTTGCCGCGAAAGACCTGCAGATGGACTCGATGAAGTTTCAGGGTCCCGAACCCGTAACGCAACAACTCCCGCACCGCCGCAGTTCCGGCCCCCCGCCCCTGCATGGACGGATCACCTATCCGAATCTGAAGTTCGGCGTTTCGGCTGATGGGATCGATTTTCCTGAGCTGGCAATACCCGATCGTGCGATCGTCGCCCTCGAGCGCAATCGCAAAAATGCGAACCTCATTGGACCTGCGAATTTCCCCGAACCACTCGTCGTGGCATTCCCGAGACACTTCGCGGAATGGCGCGCTCAGGACCACCAATTCGCGCGTGTTGATCCATGTGAACAACAGATCGCTATCCGGGTCCTGCAGTTGCCTGAGGCGGATCATGTCAACGAGGAGTGATGCGATTCATATCGATGGCGTCCACAGCCTCAGGTCCGGCCTGCGTCGATCAGTTCGGCGAGTCCCGCTTTCATCCCGATCTTCGGCGCTCCCAGAACCCTGCTCATCCGGCTGATATCGGCCACGAGGTGGTTGGGCTTCGCGATCTTGTCGACATTGAAAACGGGCTCGCGGCCGACTTGTCGCCCGATCTCCTCGACGACGCGCCGGAGCGTGGTGACTTCGGGACCGGCGACATTGATGAGACGGCTTTCCGAGAGTTCGAGCGCCCGGGAGATCGCTCCGACGGCATCATCGACATGAATAGGATTCAGCCGGATTCCATTCTCGCCGTGCAGGAATATCGGCGCGCCCTCCTTCACGCTGGTCACCAGGCGGGGAATCAACATCGGCGCGGGCTGCCCGGCGCCATAAACGAAAAAGAAGCGCAAGGTGGCGACGTTGATCTGGCCGGTATATTGTTGCGCAAGCAGTTCGGCCGCGCGCTTCGATGCGAAATAGAAGCCGAGCTGGCTGCGCTGCTCCGGCAGCGGATCGTTCTCCGCAACAGCTTGATCGCTGGCACCATAAAGCCCGCCCGTCGAGCCGAGGACGAAATTGCGCGCGCCGGCCTTGAGACCCCAATCCAGGAGGCGCATGGTCGTTTCAGCCGACACCGAATAGATGTCCATGGCACGCGCGGGAAACTCCCGAAAATGCGCCGATTGCGCAAGATGAACGATCGCATCGATTTCCGCCGGCAATTCGACGGACCAGCGCGATTCCGCAAGATCCTGAACCAGCCAGCGCACCCGCGGACTGAGCGTCGGCCCGGGCTTGCGCGCCAGAACGAAGATCTCGTGCGTGTTCGCGAGTTGATCGACAAGGCGAGAACCAACAAAGCCGGTGCCGCCGGTAACCAGAATGCGCATGCAATCAACCTGTGTGAGGCGCGATCAATTTCGCCGCGTCGCCGCCGCAGTTCATCAGCGCGTCGATCGCCGAGAGCCCCGGTACGAACCCTTTGCTACCGACCTGGGAGTAGCTTGGCGGCGCATAGTTCTGATAGCGCACGGCGATGCCGCTGCGCGCGAAAATCTCGTCATCCTGGTACCCGCCAGCCCCGTGCCCGGCAAGATAGGTGTCTCCGCCGACGGCCGCGACGAGGTTGACCAGGAGCTCGTTGCTCTGCCCTTCGACCACCAACTCGCTCGAACGCCTGATGTTCGCGGTCGACAATCCCAACGCGTCAGCGATGGCGAGGATACCGGCGACGTTGATCTCTGCCAGCGACGCTGTCGGCAGATCGAGAACCTTGTTGACGATGGCCATTGCAGGTTCGAAGAACGGCGCCTTGGCGTATGACTGTTCGACGGTTCGCCTGAGCTTTCGCCGCCAGTTGGCCTGCTCGACGATTTCGGCCCCGTCGATTCGCGACCGCGCCTCGTGGCCGCGCTTGAGCGGCATCGTGACCCAGTCCGGCGAACCGTTGACCAGCATCTTGACGCGGTTGGTATAGTTGCCGCCGGTCAATTGCAGAGGAACGGAATCGAGCAGAATGAAGCAGTCCGCTCTGGCGAGCTTGTCGAAAAAGCCAAGCCACGGCAGGAAATTCGGCTGATGAATTGCCACCAGCGTCACGCGCGGGATTCCAGCTGGGACCGCATCGGGCCGATCGGTGGGTTCAGCATTCGCCTGCCCGGCGAGCCGCCAGCGACTGGCGTTCCCTCGTTGCCCCGCCGTGGTCGAGAGCATCGTAGATGCCGATCAGCTTCGTCGCCAGATCGCTGTTGTCGTGCAGTTTCAGGATCGATGAGCGGGCGATCCGCCGCTTGGCTTCGAGCGCATCCGGATGATCGATATGGAACGAGATCGTGCGCGCCAGATCCGGCAGAGTCGAGAAGATGAATCCGGACGCCCGAAGCTGGTCGGTCAGGAATTCCTCGCGGACATGGGTCACCGTCGGAATGCCACACGCCATCGTCTCAATCTGCGCGTTGGCGTAGTAGCCCATCTTCATCTTCCCGACTGCGAGATCGGCGTCCGAGATGGCGTCGAGGACTTCGGCATGGGTGACATTCCTCAGCCACCGGAATTCGATGTCGTAGCCCGCCGATTTCAGGGACGCGATCGCCGCCTCGATCTCGGCAGTGCCCTCGATACCCGGCTGGTTGGTGATATGAACGATGGTGAATGGCCGCGATCCACGTGCGGCTCGCGGCAAAGGTTCCGGCAGGTCGGGTGCAAAGAAGGGAAAGTGCGTCGCGGCCGGAAGGAAGTCCTTCATGTCGGGTGTGGTCACCAGCGCGACATCAGCGAAATCGCGCGCCCAGCCGCGACGCACCGCGGCGCTTGGCGTCTGGCAGATATAAGGCCGGTGCTCACAGCTCTGACAGATATTGACGTCAGGATGCAGGCGCATGTTCCGCGTCCGGTCTCTCGCCTCGCACCCCCGAAAATGCGCGACCAACGTCCGGTTCATCCGCTTCAGAAGCGGAAGCTCCCAACCGTCCTCGGAAATCGCATACATGAAATGGGCGTGGACGGTCTGATAGCGCGCGACGACCGTCCAGAAGAGCCACAACTCCTGCAATGCCCGGATCGGCAGGTAGCCGGACGGCACGAAATTGTAGTCGCATTTGTTCCAGTACGGACTTTTCCCAATCGCCAGATAGTCCGCCTTCACACCCCTGCGCCGCAGATGGCCCACGGTCTCGTACGGAATATGGACCATATAGGAGATGTGCAAGACCGAATTCGGCACGACGCGCCAGCCGAGAAGCAGCGCAAGCAGACGATTGGCCGGCCGGGCGACAAGCCTTATCAACCGCGCGGCCGGCCGCAGCATCGCCTTGAGAACCCGGCGAATCAATGCGCCATCGCCCGGGGCCTCGTGGTCGAGGCCGCGTTCCACAACTCCAGACTCAGCAGCGCCCAGATCTGGCCCACGCGCTCGGGACGGCCATTGTAAAACTCACGCACGATGCGCCGGACCTGATCACCATCGAGATGGGCGTCGGCAAACGTCGCCTTGCCGGCGAGGAGATCGTGCACCAGCGGTTTGAGCGGACCTTCCAGCCATTTTTGCAACGGAATGCCAAATCCCCATTTCGGCCGATCGAGAAAGGTGCGCGGAAAGAAACGCTCGGCCACACGTTTCAGCAGATACTTCCCGGTGAAGCCGTCGTGTTCGGAGCGCAGACGAAGATTCAACGGCAGCGAGAAGGCAAATTCGATGATCTTGTGATCAAGCAACGGGACTCTCACTTCGAGCGAGTGAGCCATGCTCATGCGATCGACCTTGGTCAGAATATCGTCCGGCAGATAGCTCTCGACATCGCGCTTCTGGCACCAGGTGACCGGATCCAACCGGGAATCCGGATCATCTGGTATGTCGGGCAAGACGCCCCGCGTCAGCTTGACCCGGTCGGCGTGATCGAACGTGTCCCGCCGCCGGTTGTGTTCGGACAGCCAGGTTCCTGAGCGGCTCGCCGCGAGGGCTCCAATCCGCGTTGCGCCCGCCAGTTTCGACACAGCCCGATAGAAGGAGGCGGTGGTGGCGTTCTTGTGGGCCAATTCGACTGCTAGATAGCTGCTGTAGCCGGCGAACAACTCGTCGCCACCATCACCCGACAGGACCATTTTGACATCACGCGCGGCAACCTGCGACACCAGCCAGGTCGGCAGCGCCGACGAATCCGCGAACGGCTCGCCAAAGCGGCCTGCCAGGGTTTCCAGGAACGACGAGTTCATCGAGGGAACCAGAACTTCCTCATGATGGCGTGTCCTCAGCCGCTTCGCGGCGTCGCTGGCGTAAGGCAGTTCGGAATATTGCTTGTCGTCGAAACCGATCGAGAACGTCCGCACTCCCCCGCCCAGCGCCTCGCTCATCAACCCTGTCACGAGGCTCGAATCGACACCGCCGGAGAGAAAAGCTCCGAACGGCACGTCGCTGCGCACGTAGAGCTTGATCGTATCACGTAGCAGCCCGTCGAGTTCCTCGAGCGCCGCCTCTTCGTCCACCTCGCGGCGGGCCGGCGCAAGCGTCCAGTAGCAGGTCTTTTCGACGCTGCCGCTGGCAACATCGATGGTCAAATAATGGCCCGGCTCCAACTTGAAGACGTTCTTGTAGATGCTACGTGGCGCTGGAACGTAACCAAAGCGCAGATAGAGTGAGAGGGCGTCCGGATCAATCTCGAGGCCGGGCTGGACCGCGGCAATGGCCGTCAGTTCCGACGCAAAGACCACGCCGGCCGGTGACACGCCATAATAAAGCGGCTTGATCCCGACACGGTCGCGCACCAGAAAGACCTTGCGTTCGCGCGGGTCATAGATCGCGAAGGCGAACATTCCGCGAAACCGTCCAAGCGCTTCCGCGCCCCATTGGCGCCACGCACGCAGCACCACCTCGGTATCGCAGCCGGTCGCAAAACGCCCTTCACCAAGCTCGCGTCTGACTTCGACGTAGTTGTAGACCTCACCATTGTAGGTGATCGCAAGCCCCGTGTCGCGGTCGACCAGCGGCTGCTGCCCTCCCGCCGGATCGATGATGGCCAACCGGCGGTGCGCGAAGCCGACCGCGCCGTCAATATGCACCCCATCACCATCAGGACCGCGATGAGCCATCGCCGCCGCCATGGCACGCAAGACGTGCTCCTCGACGCACGCCCGGTCGAAGCGAAGGATACCAGCAATTCCACACATGTTTTTTGGATCTGACCTACGACTGGCGCAACGCCCGTAGAAAGATGTTCCTATTGTCGAAGGTTCGAACGATGTCGGCAAAACCCCACGTTCGCAGCCAGCCGCGTATTTCGTCAAAGCGGTGTAGATCGTTGATTTTCGGACTGAGGCCATCGAACCAGGCATTGATCTGATTTTCGGGAAAACGCGCCCGCAAGTACTCTATGCGTTGGCCTGGCGTCATACCTGCAATCTCGCGGCGCAAGTCGACGTAAGAATTGATTTCGGCGAACTCCCCAGTGCGGCCGGCTCGTGGTTCACCGTAAATCATCGCGAAAAGATATCCGCCTGGCTTCACAACCTGGGAAATATTGTAGAGAGCCTGCCGCGTATCGCCGGTGTGATGCACGACCCCGAAACTCCACACGGCATCGAAGTGATCCGTAAACGGAAGGCGTTCGAGTAGATCGAGCCGGCGAGCCTTGAAATCTCCAAACGCGGCACACACCCGGGCAACGTCGGCTATCCCCGCCGCGGACTGGTCGACTGCCGTAACATGGCTACCGAGTTTCGAGAGAGTATAGCTCCATCGGCCGTTCCCGGCGCCGGCGTCAAGCACGGTCTTTCCGGCGAACCAGTCGGATGGCACACCAAAGTATGTCTCGACAAGACCGACGCTTTCCTGGTCGAATCTTTCGCTTCCCAGCAGTTGCTCGCCTGACGGCAGAAGGTTCCACTGGGTGTCGAAGCTGTCATAGGTCTGCTCCATCTGAGCTTTGAATTCGGCCGACGTGGAAAGCAACATGCGCAATTGCTCGCGCATTTCGCTAATCTCGTTCAACGCAAAGCGCAGCTCTGGCGACTCGTGAAGTGGGTCTGCCGGGGTTGTCATTCGTCCGAGAAGGGACCGTAAGAGTTTCTTCATTTTGCTTTTCTAGATTCCCTAACGACGCGAGCTCGCTTCAGGCCATGGAATGCGAGCGCGTGACGGAGTTCGCGAGGACATCGCGAAGTTCGGCCGAGAGTTCCGCGAACCGTGCGGTCGCTTCATGACGAAGGCGAACATAGTTGTGCAGACGCTTACCTGCGTCCCGGGCGAGCGCAGGATTTCCAGCATATTCCTGCGCCGCCATGGTCAGAGCCGCAAGATCGCCATTGGTCACTACGCCTCCGCCCTCACGCGTGATCATTCCATCGGGGTCAATACCCAGGGACAGCACGGGAACACCAAAGCAACCCGCATCCAAGAAGGTATTCGGAAATCCTTCTAGTTCGGACGTGCACAGAAGGGCAATCGCACCGGCGAATTCGTTGTGAAGCTCTGAAGGCCGTACCGATTCCAGAATCACGACGTTTGCCGGTGCATCCTCCAGCAATTCTCGAAAACTTCGCTCGTCGACCTTGTTGGCGATCACCCGGAACGGAATACTTGGGCACGCCCGCGCCACGGCAAGAGCCAAGTCGGGACGCTTGTTGGAAACGGCCTTGCCAATCCACAGAATGTGTTTCCTCGGCAGACTGGAATCTGCCGCCTCGCCTATTGGAATGGGATTGGCGATGATCCGCGCGTCGCGACCGAAGTTTTCCTTGAGCAGACGACGCTGGGTCCCGGTTTGAACGACAATGGAGCTCGCCTTGACGATTGCATCGTAACACCGGTCGCATCGATGTCCCCACGAGGTCCGGGACGGATTGTCGGGGCGATAATCGACCGAAAAATCAATGTCGCTTCCGGCAATAAGCAGAAAGGGACGATTGTTGGCCAGACACCATTCGGCTAGGTCAGCGTTATAGTCAGCGGCACCGAACGCAACGTAGATATCGGCCTCGGCCGCTCGCCACGCGGCGTTCTGTGGCGCAGCCGCCTGTTTTCCAAGGATACGCCGAAAACCGCCAAACCAGCCTGACGAGGTTGCTGGACCTACGATCGACACCGGACCGAGCACGTCGGCCGGAACAGCCTCATGGTCGAAGCCAACGATCGACACATCGAATCCGAGATCGGCTAGCCCGCGCGCGAAGCGCCAGGCGCGCAGTTCTGAGCCGCCATAGACGGTGCCCTCGCGCCCTCGCAGCATCGGCAGGACGCCCGGCGTTACGAAACAGACACGAGGCACCTATCAGCGTTCCTTGACACCCAGGATCTGAAAGCCCCACGACGCCCCGCGATAGGCGTCCGGGTGCCACCATTCCCGCAAGTGATGACGGGCGACAAGGTAGGCCGATCCGAGCACCCGCTTCGCCGTGGTCCAATTGATACGCGGCGGCTCGGCCCGAACCTGATGTGCCCTGATGCCGTACATCGCGAGCGCCATCTCGACCTGTTGCGGATAAAATCCGAACTCCATCACGACGCCTTCATCCGACGGATTGGTCGGGCATTCGCCCCGCCGGTAGGGACGGGCGACGAAGTCTTCATCGGCCACGTATCGGTCAACCATCTTCCGGAAGTAGTCGCCGAACAACCCCGACGTATTGCGCGCGGCAAAGTCCACGCGATCGGCAGCCAAATCCGGATACCACGACCGGATTTTCCGGCGACGAATATCCAGGAAATAATCCTCGACGACGTCCCGGCCGGTCTTGCGACCGTCCGGCCCGTTTTCCCAGGCATCGTAGACGTCGACGAGATCCTTCCGGCATTCGTCGTTCGCGATGTTGTTGCCGTCCGAGATCAGGACATGGCCGCCGACCCGGAGCACCCGGGCAATCTCCGAAAACAGATTGGGCAGATAGCTCGGGTTGACGTGAGAAATGACCTCGTTGACGACCACCAGGTCGACACTGTCGGAGGCGATCGGAAGATAACCCTGCTCGGACTTCTTGAAGCGAGCCTGGGGCCAAATCGCAGAGATGATCTCGGAGGCAGGTCGCAGATACGAGTCTTCGACATCGATGCCGATTGCCGACCGCGCCCCTTGCGCGAAAAGCAACGGCATCAGGTGTCCGTACTTGCAGCCGATGTCGACGACGTCGCAGCCATCGAGCGACCTCGGCGCCATGTCCAGCAACCATTGATAGCTCTTCCAGATCTGCTGATCGGCGAAGAGCGTGCTGAAGCTCTGGAAATGCTCGCTTGCGCCGAGGCGCAGGCTTTCGTCTTTCAGGCGCTCGTACTCAGCCTGGATGTCTTTTTTCATTCGCAGGGCTCAATCGGGGTTTGATCGGTGTTTCTCGCTTGTGTCATCATTCGGCCTTAGGAACACGGTCGCCACATTTTCCTTGAAGACGAGCTTCATGCGCTCGGAAATCACGTTTCGAATTGCAGGAGGAAGCCGCAGATCGTTTTCCCAGTCCGACTGTTTGACGGCAAACCAGACGCGTCGATGGCCATCAAGTATGCTTTCAACCTCAGCCGCCGTTCGTATCTGTGGTGAACCCAGAAATCGATTGACGTAAACTGAACCCTTGCGTTGCAAGCCCAGACCGCACGTATCCACGCAAAGATAATAGAAATGAGGGTCTCTCCCCGCCGCCATGACCCAGGCCGTTATGTTGGCGTTCAGCATCGCGTCGCCCGACTGCCAGTTTCGTCCGATGTACAAATAGGCATCCATCTGACCGTCGCCGGCGCCCGGACGTGCGTTACGCCGCAGGTCCCCCAGCGCAAACGACATCAACAACGCGATCAGGACCACCGCGAAAGCATTCCCAAAGTTGATCAGCCGAATGTCCCGAATGGATTGGTGCGTCGCGATCGGCACGACCCAGTCAAACGCGCTCAATGCCTGGGCACCAAGTAGAAAGAGCGGCCCCAATAGCGCGAGCCCATAGCCGGGCTGGCCATACCGAAAGAAGCTCAAACCGATCACGGCGAATAATGTAAATCCGCTCAATGCCAATACATCGCGCCGCCGGGGATCGAAGGGTTGACCGACCCGCAAAGAAGTCGCGAGCGCCCAAATCGCCGCAGCTGCGGACACGGCTGAAACGGTCATCAGCAACGCCCGATGCGGAAAGGACGTCAGAAATGGCCAGTATCGCTGCACCAAGCCCCAAAGACCCTGGCTGAACAGGGGCGGGAACACGATCGATCCGCCCTCGGCTGAGGCAGACTCCATGAGACCCGGATCACCCAGGGACACGTAAAACCAGACCGCAGCAGCACCAGCGATCGCCGCGAGACAACTCAGGACAAGAGGACGAAACTCAATCCGCCGCATCCATATGAGATACGCGAGGACAAACGCCGGCGCGAAAAACATCGTCGGCGGCTGCACCCAAAGCGTCAGCGTGAACGCTGCAGCCGCAACAGGTCCGCTCCCGTTCGAACAGCCCTGTAGAGCGGCGCGCCGCACCAAATACAACGTAACGAACAAGAGCAAGGCATGAAGCGAGTACTGCCGCGCGTACGCTCCCCAGAGCACCGCCTCCGGATCAAAGGCCCATGCGATGGCACCAGCCAGCGCCACGGCCCGACCAAACATCGGGCGGCCAAACCAGTACAGCGCAAGGACGGACGAGGTCGAGCAAATCACACCCGGCGCGCGCCCCCAATGACTGAGCACTCCGGCGAGTCCGACGAACGGAGCCTCCAGGTAGGTCAGCACTCCTCCCGCCGGCCACAGCATTCCCGATGGAAACACCGGCACACCGTGTTCGTAGATCATGCGCGCGGCAAACAGATCGTAGACTTCATCCGCGTGAAGATCGGCGCGATAGGCGGTGACGGCCCGGACTGAGAAAGCGAGCAGCAGCAGCAGAATTTCGAGAGAGAACCTTTCGCAGAAAGCCGCAATCGACCGCAGAGCACGGCGCGGGCGCATCGCGTCAGCCTTGACCAAGACGTTCCTCTCCAAGGCACTCGACCTACTTTGCGGGATCACTTGAGGTCGCCAACAAGCATATAGCGCCAGCAAACGTGCCGATCGCCACCGAATGCGCGCAATAACCCCAGCAATGCGCGGTCGATACCGCCAACGACGGGTGCGAATGCGCGCGGCAAGAGTTGTGCCCCTACATAGCCTCCACTGAGAGGGAAAGTCAGCACCTCGTGAAACTCGCTGTGAATGACTCGAAAGCCGGCAACTCCCAACGCCTCGGTCGCCGATTGAGGCGTGCAAACGGGATCGACATGGCGGATCAGCCACCTGGAGGCGCGAAGAATAATAGTCGGGTTTGGGTCCACGACGACGATGCGCTGGCGGCAAACCCGCTTCAGATCCGCCAGGAACGCGGGGAGATCATCCTCCGCGAAGATGTGGTGGATTGTGTCTTTCAGAACGATGGTGTCAAACGACTTGTCCGCAAACGGCAGGATAGCACTCTCGACATGACGCAGGTCCGCCGCGGGATAGCGATCCTTCCCAATATCGACAAATTCGTTCAGCCGGTCGACGCCAACCGCGTCAAAGCCCCTGGCGCGCAGGTTGTCCACCAGCGCGCCAAATCCGCATCCGACGTCAAGGACACGCCGTCCGCCTATCCATGGCGCGATGCGATCGGCGAACGAGGCCTCGACGAAACCAAAAGGACCATCGAGCCGCCGGGCCATATCGACCGAGTAATGGGCATAGTTCGCGTGACGCGACCCTGATGTGGATGGATTATTCACGTGAGCCCGCCAATTGCTTCCATCGGCGCTTGTGTTTCGCCAGGGTGGCCAGATCCCACATGGCACGAGCCACCTTCATTTTGCTCTTTCCCTGACGCCGCGCCGTATCCAAGACCATTGCGATCTCGGACAGCGTCAGGTTGAGATAGGTCGCCTTCATCAGAAGCTCGACCATGCAATCAAAGCCGCTGCGCTCGACAATTCCTGCCCCGTAGCGCTCCTGAAGTTGATGGACCGCCGAGCCCCGATAAAGACGGAAAAAGGAACTCATGGTCATGATCCCACGCAGCTCCAGAATTTCCTTCAGGAAGATGTTTGCGCAATAGCTCAGAAATGTACGCCAGAGCGAGGTGTTGACGATCCGCCCGCCGTAGAGATAGGGACTGGCAAGAACGAGATCATACCCCTCCTCTGCCCGTCTCAGCATCTTCAGTACAAGCTCGTGTCGACTGGTATTGTCGCCCTCCATGGTCACAAGCCAGTCGTCAGCACCAAGCCGCTGCGCCAGATACTTGAAGCCGGTTGCGAATGCGGAGCCCGGCCCGCTGTTCTTGTCGTGAACGAGAACGGACAACGCAAGTTCGCCTTTGAGCTCGCGAAAGAGGTCTGCCGTCCGATCGCGGCTGCCATCGTCGACGATCACGAAACTCGGCGCCAGGCGACCACGCAGTTCGCGTTCCAGGGCATGGAGCGATTCCATGAGAGACGGCACGTTTGCAGCCTCATTGAACACCGGCACCAGAAAGGCAATGGAGGGGAGCCCTTTCACGACGTCATCATGCGTCATGGCTGGCATCAGCAGTAGCGGTCGCAGCGATTGCGCGCCGTCGCTCGATCTGCCAACTGATCGTCTTCGTGAGGCCTTCCTCGAGGTCGACTTGCGGCCTGAAGCCCAGCAGTTCGCGCGCGCGCGTGATGTCGGGCACCCTGCGACGGACATCCTCGTAGTTTCCGAATGTCGCGTAGGGAATGAACCTGATCTTCGCGGGCTCGTCACCGCGAACGAGCCGCCAGACGAGCCGCGCAAGGCCCTCGATGGTGATTTCGCGCGTATTGCCGATGTTGAAGACCTTGTTGTTCGCCTCCGGGCGTTCGATCGCCCGGGTGATACCGTCGATATGGTCGGAAATGTAGGTAAACGATCGAGTCTGCTGACCGTCCCCGTGAACCTCGATTTCCTTGTCGTCCAGAGCGCAATTCATGAACACCGATTGCGGCCCGCCCCACCAGGTCAGGTTCTGATGCGGACCGTATGCGCCGAAGAATCTCAGCAGCACCGCGTCGACGCCGAAGCGGTCATGATAGGCAAAGAACAGCTGCTCCTCGAACATCTTGGAAATCGCGTAGGCCCACCGCTTGACCTCCGGTCGGCCGATCACGAGGTCATGATCCTCGCTGAACGGGACGTTCGGATTTTTGCCGTACACGTCCGAGGTCGAAGCACCGACGATCTTGCAACGGTGACGCACGGCCGCCTTGATGACCGATTCCGATCCATGCGAATTGACGAGCAGGGTATCAAGCGCGTCGCTGTAGCGCGGGATCTTGTAGGCGGCGAGGTGCACGATGACGTCGCAGCCCGCAGCGCAGTCGATCATCGCGGCCTCGTCGCGAATGTCGGCCAGATGAAACCTGAACCTCGGCGACTTGCGCAATTCGGCAATATTCAATTCTTCGCCTTGCGACATATTGTCAATACCGACGACACTGTGGCCGTTCGCCACCAGCGAGGCTGCAAGATTCGATCCGATAAATCCGGCAACTCCGGTAATCAATACCTGCATCACAAGACCTTAGTGTTGACGACGGACAAATGCGTCTTGCTCTGCTCAATTGAGATGACCGGCTGCACGAAGTAGGAATCCGCGTCGAAAGGGTAGTGTCCCTTCGCCACCCGAAAGGCGCCGACATTGCGGTATTCGGCAATCGGCACGCGTGTCATCGAGTCCTGAAGCAGGATCCAGAGCGAGAACGTGCCATTGAGCATCACGACCTGATCGATGCGAATCGTGATGCGTTCGCTTTGCTGGATTTCCACGTCGAACGTTCCGTTCGGCGTCACCAGGTTTTCGCTGTCGATATACCCGACGTATTGCGACCCCATCAGGAAGCCGACGAACAGATGGCACTTCGGCGCACGATCGCGCCATTTGAGGCCAAGCTCGATCGTCATCGGCTGGCCGGTGTAGAAGGCATTTTGCGAAACGCCATCCCTGTCGCGGAATACGATGCTTTCGAGCGAGACATCGCCATTCCCGCCCGTCATCAGGAACTTCTCGTTTCTCGCCTTCTCGGCCAGACGCTCCCCCTCCGTCTGAACGTAGATTTCACGATATCGATTGAAGACCTCGAGCGGCGGACCGCTGCACACCAGCTTTCCCTTGATGAGCAGCAGCGAACGGTCGCAGAGACTGTTGATCTGCATCATGTTGTGCGACACGAACAGGATGGTCGCGCCGCTTGCGCATAGTTCGCGGATACGTTTCTCGCATTTCCGGACGAAGGCGATGTCGCCGGTCGCAAGCGCCTCGTCCACGATCATGATATCAGGGTCCACGCTCATCGAGATCGCGAACAGCAGCCTCGCCTTCATTCCGGAGGAATAGGTCCGAAACGGCTGATCGATGAACTGTCCGATTTCGGAGAAGGCTATGATGTCTTCGGTCTTGCCGGCAATCTCTTCGGGAGACATTCCGAGCAGCAGCCCGTTGAAAAAGATATTTTCGCGCCCCGAGAACTCCGGATGGACACCAACTCCCAGCGCCAGGAGAGCCGTGACCTTTCCTCTGACCGAAATTGCTCCCTGCTGAACAGGTAGCAGTCCGGCGATCATCTTTAGCAAGGTCGTCTTGCCTGCCCCGTTCGGGCCGATGATGCCGACGATCTCGCCTCTCTTGATCGAAAACGACACATCGTCGACTGCGACGAACTCCCGATACAGATCCGCCTTCTTCCAAAACAGCAGCCGCTCTTTGAGCGGCCCCAGTACGACGTTGTGGTAAAGCTTGAACCGCTTCGTGACATGGGAGACATCGATTGCAATATCGTCCGCCGGGACAGTGAGGGCCAGCGGGTTATTTTCGAGCGCCACTGAGGAAACTTTCATCTAGAACCCGAACTGCGCGACCTGCTGGCCGGTAATGTGCTTGATCTCGAGCCCCTCAAATCGGGCACCGTGGCGCGCGGCAAGAGCGGAAAAGAACTGCGGGTCATTCGCCGCAAAGCGCTGCATCGGCTGCGCACCGACATAAAGCATGCCGCGCGTCACCGGTGCGCCGATCAGATAGGTGAATAGAAAAACGCCCCCGGCGCGCATGACCTGCTTCAAGGCGACCATGCAGCGGTCGCATTCCTCGCCTGACATGTGGGTAAAGACAGATTGCGCTATTCCAAAGTCGAACTGCGCCGCGAACTTCTCGAATTCGAAGTCCTTTGACGCCAACGCCGCATAAGTCTTGGTGACCCCGGATACGGCGACGAGCTTCTTGCCAATTTCGATGTAGGGGGCGTAAGCGTCGATTCCATAGTAGTTTCCATCATCGAGATAGTCGATTGCCGACAGCCCCACTCGGAAAGCGCCGCAGCCAAAATCCAGGAGCTTGTGCTGCGGCTTCAATCCGATCGCCTTCAAGGCATCGATCTGCCACTCCGCGATTTCATCCCAGACCGAAAAGTAGTCGTCGGGCGCGACGTTGCATTCGACCGCCGCATCGATGCGGGCTTGTAAATCGAGTTTCATGACAGCGCCCTCTTCACTCGTCCAAGGACGGCCCGGGTCAGGGTCACCGGATCGCGCAACCACGCCGCGACGCGAACTGCGAACGACCGCGGCACGACCGGAGGCGGAGGGCTCTCGTTCAAATCGTAGATCGGATAGACGATCCGCATGAAGCCGAACTGATCGTCGCTGCACTTGACGTTTTCGACGGAGTGCAAATTGCCATAACGCCAGATCAGCAGATCGCCCGGAGAGACAGGTACGTCGCCACCGAGCGTTATCTCGCGCTTGCTGTTGGTCTCGAACAAAAATCCGTTGCCGGAATAGTCAACGCCGCGCTCCGACAGAACCAGGGTCGCCTGGAGACGCGAAGGGTCATATTCACCCTTCTTGGTCCACCGCTGGTCCCAATCCATGAAGTCGCGGTGGGGTGAGACCCACTCCTCGAAATTTCTATTCAACGTCACCCTGTATCCAAGAGCACGTGCCCCCGAAAGATCCTGGAACGCATTGCGGCCGGACAGCCGGTTCCGCAGCATGTGAACGGCGACCGAGACCTCCTGCGTGACCTCATCCAAGGGAGACTGGTGGAGGAAATTGAAGAAGATCTGGCTGCCGTCCGGATAGCGAACGTAGTAATTCGGGCATCCGGGGTAGTACACATGGGCTCCGGGAAGAAGCTGGAAGCCCGGAGGCATCTCGTTCTTCGGCCACACCGAGCGAATATGAGACACGAGATCTGGCGAGATGAAGTTCTTGAAGATATGGAACCCCGTTCCGGTCGAATGATAAAGTTCCATCCGGATGTTGCGCAACTCGGTCTCGCCAAGACGCAGACGCTCGAAATCGAATCCATCGAACTTCGCTGCCGCCGCAGCAACCGGGCTAGAGATATTCATTGATGGTCACCCTTGCTCGCGTGATCACGATCGACCCAATCGATACGGCCGCAGCCACACCGACGACGAAAACGACCCAACTCGTCCGATGAAACGTGCCGTCGAACACGTCCCGGAAGGCAATAATCACATGGGATAACGGATTGAGCATGATCAAATCCCAGACCCGGGGCGTCACCATCGCAGGCGCGATCAGCACGGGTGACAAGTAGATGGTCAGGCTCAGCAAGACCGAAATGATCTCCCGCAGATCCTTCAGGAGGACGCCGATCACCATGAAAATCCAGGACAATCCAAGGATCAGCAGCAGAAGCAGCGTCAGCGGAACGGGCAGCAAAGCCACGGTCCAGCTCAACCTCCCCCCAACGGCCGCGAGGACGAGGTAGACGAGAAGAACGACAGCCGGGCCGATCGAGGAGGCGAGAAAGCTCGATACCGGCAATGTCTCGATCGGATAGACGACCTGTTTCAGGATCTCCATCCGGTCCCGGACCAGCGAGGTGGAATCCTCCAATCCACGCTGGAGAATCTGCCAGGCAAACAAACCGGAGAGAACGAACAGCACATAGTCAAAAGGTCCGGACGTCGCGTTCAGCCTGGCGCCGAAGACGAAGGTCACGATCGTCACATAGACGGCAACCTGAATGAATGGCCGCGCCAGCATCCACCCAAATCCCAAGACAGCCCCTTTGTTGGCACTCTTCATTTCGCGCGCGGCCATTGCGCGCGCAAAGGGCCACTTCTGAATCAGCGAAAGCGCCAGACTAGTCATCGAAGTCCGGCACCCTGCTTCTTCCAAAACGTATCGCACGCTTCTCCCCAACCACCCTTCATTTGGCTGAGCGGACGAAACGCCTTGGATCTATCCACGTTGTCGAACGCTGGTTTGAGGTATTCGATATAGTCCTCAAATTGAACGGGATCGTCGATTCCGTATTTGCTATCCGAAGTGTTTGGCATCGGCTCAATAATATAAATGTAATCAACGATACCCTTCAGGATGTTGAGGTAATTCTGCACGACCTCCTTCGGCATGATGCAGTACACCATCGAATTCCAAGACAGCGTCAGCCCTTGCAGGCGAAGGTCCCCCAACTTGTGCGGCAATAGCGTGGCGATCTTCCCGGCACCTTCTACCCGAGCAAACCCTTCAGACCGTGTTAGATCGTACGGAACGACGTCTGACTCAAAAATTGAGCTTAGAAGCTGCCTGCAGACGTAGAGTTGGGGCGGCAGGTCGACGACGTAGAAGTTTATTCGAGGATACAGACGCTTGATGATTTCGACCTGACGACCAGAGCCGGAGCCGATTTCGACATAGTTCTCAATTCGCGCGAAATCGATGAAGCGGCAGCAATAGGCGTACCGCATATAGTAATAGAGGAACATATAGCTGTAGCTGCGGCCCTCGACCTCAAAATGGTACATTGAGTCGTCCGAATGAGACAAACTCAGCTCACTAAGCGGCCTGGCACCATTGAGCTCACCAAACTGGGCGGCGGCGCGATAAGCCGCTTCGTTCAACGAGTTTATGCCGAGCTCGTACGGCAATATCGGCAGATCGCCATCTGAAAAGATGACGTCGTAAGCAGCATTGAGCTCTTTGATCTGAGATTCGGTAAGAAGGTTCTTGTCCCGTAACAGCCCAAAGGTATAGTTGAGCTGTTGCTTTGGCGGATAGTTTACGGCCCCGATCGTATTGAGCAGGCGCGATCCCTTCCGCATGCTTTCGTTCAACGATTGCGATCGAAGCTCGAGGTTCAGACTCTTCACGATCTCGGCCGTGGGGCCGCTGGGCTGATAAGCATCAGGGGCACCAGCCATATCATGATTCATAGCATCGAGCACAGCCAAGTCCGTCTTGATCTCTCTCATTGTGTTATCCAAGTCTATTCTGCTTCTAGGTGAGGGTTCTGCTATTTTGGTCGAATCCGGCGGGCACAGCATACGCGGTATAGCGTTCAGTTTCCGCAACCTTTGAGAGCCCCCCGAAGTCGTAACTCCAGTTCAAAAGCCCCGGGGTCAAAGTCACGAATGAGTTTTCGACGACAATCCATTTGATGCTGTATTCAACGGCCAAGTTGCGCCAGTCGCGCTTCAAATACGGAAGCTCCTCAATGAACTTCTCGTACAGCGAAATATTCCACGATGATCCCTGCCACATCAGCGCACGACATTGCTTCCTCGCATGGACTGCAGACGCGAGTTGCATAGGCACGCAAAAGATAGTGTCTTTCGATCCGATCTCCACGTCGGAGATGAAATCACGAAGTTCGTCCCGCTCGGGATATTTGAGGCCCCACCACAAGACGTAACGTCGAAACGTCACCAACCCTACCCATCCCCCATAGACCGCGAGCGTCACGACACTCAGCCTGCCATTCGACCATTCAATGGCCAAAAATGCCGGCAGGAGAAGCCAGAGATTATATTCGAGATAGCGATTGGCCTCGCCGAGATGTCGGAAGGACTCGGTCGATGTCAGGGCGTAGACAATCAGGGTCGAAACGACAATTGCAACCAATGGAGCTTCGAGCGAGCCAAGCTGAGTACCCACAAGAATGAGCAAGAGCTCAGGATACCGAAAGATCACGCGCGTTGGCTCGTGATTCTCCAACTCCGCGAGCCTCTGTGACAATCCAGTCCTGGTCCAGAAGGCAGTCTTCAGATTTACAAAGCGGCTTAACCCCAACTTATAATATCTGCTGTGCTTTGTGAATCGATTGTACATTTTTGAGAACTGAATCATGTGGCGAATACTTCGCCATAGGTACTGTCTCTCGATGACAGAAGCCGCCAGGAAGGACGCCAACAGCACCGCAATCGGCGCTTGATTCCAGAGAAATAGAGACGAAAGAACAGTCACGAACGCAATCGATTGCCTGCTGAAGAATGACGTCATCAGCGCTATCGTCCCTGCGACGAAGGCCATCAAATAGGAAATTCCGTCGCCGAAATTCATAGCTATCGAGATCGCCAGGAAGAAAAATGCACATGCATAGCGCGCGAGCATCCGTTCGGACAGCGAGATGTAGTTCAGGCCATTCATATCCAGACTTAGATTGGATGCGAGGCCGAGAAATAGCCCCAGAAACGCCAGCGCCGTGACAAAACCAGGGAAGTGCAACAGCTGCGCACTGACATACTGGACGTAGGCAGCTGAACCGACGTTCAATGCCACCCAGAGCGCCGCATTGACCACATAAGGATGGCGCTCGATGAGCATAGCGGGGAATAGTGCCCCAATTCGGTGAAACAGAATTGGATACGCATCAGGCTCATCGATGATGAGAAAGTCTTCAACGCCGGCAAAACTCCCGGTCCGCTTGATCTGGCGTATCACGGCCAGGTGGAAAGCCGCGTCTCCGGCAAAGCCCTGGCGAAACCAGGACCGATACATCCACAGGATGGCGGCGCGGTGAATTGCGGCGGCGAACGCCGCCACCAATCCGACGATGATATAGTCACTCATGCCGACAGAGGCCTGCAAAACTTCATGTAGAAGCTCTCCGGGACCCTGTTGAGCTTCATCAGGACCCAGAAGAAAGGCCGCATCCGTTCGAAGGTCGGCTTGTAGGTTTCGAAATCGTGCCAGGTCTTCACGGGCAGCTTCATCATCGCGGCAAATTCCGCTTCACTGAAACCCAGCCGCTTCTTGACCATGGCCACGATTTCGTCGGGACAGTGCTGCGGCTCGCCCAACTGCTCCAGGGCAACTTGCCTGTCCAGTTGGCCGGAACGCACCAGCGCGGCATGGCCCAGCGCCCTGAAGTCGTTTCCGAAACGTTGCGGCATCAAATACGAATGGTAGAAGGCGGTGAAGCGGTTTTCCAGGTGATGCCCGCCATACCACTCCCAGCCGTAGCGGTCGGTGAGCAGCTTGCGCGCCTCGTCCTTGTTGTAGGGCAGATACCACAGCGGGCGAATACGCTTGACGTTGCTGAAGGTCGTCCATTTCAGGAAGCGCAAAAGCGTCAGATTGGGGTACGTCCGCATCGGCAGACGGCCATGGCTGCGATGAACGCTCTCGATGTACTTGCCATCCATGTAGAGCCAACCGAGCGGTGATATGCCCTCGGTGCGGAACGAATGCCCCTCGAGGATGTACTGGATGTCGAATTTTTCGGCGGCCATGTACAGGGTCGTCGTCAGCGCGATATCCGTCGGCGCGTCGGCGTCCTGGACGCCCGACATCAGGAAGGCCCGATAGATATCGGAATATTCCTTGTTGTCGACCACCAACGTGTGGAGATCGACACCCAGCCTGTCGAGCACGTTGTAGATGTTCTGGGTGGCGATCGCGGAATTCCAGGTGTTGTCGAAATGCACTGCGAGCGGGCGAAGCCCCATTTCGACCGCCTTGTGCAGCATGTACGACGAGTCGCAACCGCCGCTGACGCCGACGATGCAATCATATTTCTTCCTGGCGCCCGCGGCCTTGATCTGATCGACGATACCGGAGAGAATCCTCTCCCCTTCGGCGCCGGTCGGATAGCGCTGGTTCAGGTCGTCATGCATCTTGCAGTAGTTGCAGACGCCGTCATCATCGAAGCTGATCGATGGCACGCGCTCGTCGTACACACAGCGCGCGCAGACCCTCAGGTTGCGTTTGAGCGGATTATCGAGCAACGAAATAATCCTTGAGTTCAGCCTGGGAGGGATAGTTCACCACGACGCTGCGGTTGGACTTCTGATAAACGAAGATGCTACCGGCCGCGGCCGCCGAGGCACCGCCTTCGACGATCGCGCGTCGCAGGTCGCTCCGTTTCCCCGCGCCGCCGCAGGCAATGACCGGAATGGTCACCGCCGACGCGACCCTGCGGATCAGGTCGAGGTCATATCCTTCGAACGTCCCGTCCCGATCCACCGACATCAGCAGGATCTCGCCGGCGCCGAGTTCCTGGACGCGCCGCGCATGCGCGATGGGATCGATATCGGTCATGACCGTGCCGGACCGCGCCGTGATCCGTGGCCGTCCATGGGCGTCGGCCTTGACGTCCATCGAAACGACGATGGCCTGGCTTCCGGCGAGATCGGCGGCCGCGGTGATCAGGCCCGGGTTTTCGACCGCGGCCGTGCTGACAACCACCTTCTCGACGCCGGCCGCAAGCACCTCGCGGACATCCTCGACGGTGCCGATTCCCCCGCCATAGCCGAACGGGACCTGCGCCTCGCTGGCGATCTGCCTGAGCAACGGGTAGTCCGGCCCGCGCCGCCCGACCGCCGCCTCGATATCGACCACCATCACCTCGTCCGCTTCGAGCGTACTGAAGATATTCACGATGTTGATGGGATCGCCGACATAGTTCGAATCCGCAAAGCGCACGGTCTTGACCAGCGCGCCATGCGCCAGCAGCAGCAATGGAATGAAGCGCGGCTCGAGCATCAGTTCTTCATCCGAAGAAAATTGCGCAGCAACTGAAGGCCACCGGTCCGGCTCTTCTCGGGATGAAACTGCGTTCCGACGATATTGCCGTGCCGGATAATCGCAGCGACCTGACCGCCGTAATCGACATGGGCAATGACCTCTTCGGCGCTGTCGGGCTCATAGTGATAGGAATGCACGAAGTAGAAACGGCCGCCAGGCTCGATCGATTCAAGCATGTTGTCGCCGGTCGACCAGTTGACGGCGTTCCAGCCGATATGCGGCACCCTGAGTTCCCGGTTCGACAGCTTCACGGTCCGGCCCGCGACCCAGCCGAGCCCCGCCAGCCTGCCCTCCTCGCTGCTGCGGCCGAACAACTGCATGCCGAGGCAAATCCCCAGGGTAGGCACCCTGTCCTGCACGACCTTGCGCGTCAGGAGATCGCGAAGTCCGTGCTCGTCGATGGTCCGCAGCGCGATATCGAAGCTTCCGACACCAGGCAGGACGATATGGGATGCGCGTTCGATATCCGCACTCGTGCGTGATACGAACGATGTGCCGCCGGCACGCGCGATCGCATTCTGGATCGAACCGAAATTCGCGACCCCGGTATCGACGATGGCGACGCTCATGGAGCCGCCTCTCCGGGGAAGAACTCCAGGCGGACGTCAGCGCCCTCCCCGATCACCCGCCCGACAATGCGCGCGGTCGAACCGGCCATGATGGATCGCTCGGGCACGTCGTCGTTCACGAACGAGTTCGCTCCGATCACGCATTGGTTTCCGATCGTGACGCCGGCAGCCACGATCGACTGGCTGCCGAGATAGCAACAGTCGCCGATCTTCACCCCGGCCCGGCGATAGGGCTGCACACCGCCGCTGAGCGCCCACAAGACGGTATCGTGGGTGTAGATCTGCACGCCGGCGGAAATCGAACAGTTACGTCCGATCTCGAGCGGACCCCCGCTGCCATCGAGCATGACATTCGGGCCGATCCAGGTGTCGGCGCCCACGCTCACGGTTCCAAAGACACAGGCGCTGTTGTAGACCGACACGCCAGCCGAGAAGCCCAGGCTCTTTGCGCGCTCCCAACGGTCGAACAGCGCGTCCGCGAATGGCAAGCTTCGCGCAAAGTCGCGTCTCAGCTCCGCGTCACGCAACCGCCATGCGGACCGGATCAACTCGACGAAGTCCACGTGCGCACTCATATGACGGCCTCCTCGCCGCGAGAAAGAAACGCGCGGCACCAATGCTCCATGCTCAGCAGCGACCAGATCAGCAACCGGCGATTCTGCTTTCCCTCCAGATGCTCCGACACCAGCGCATGCACCACGTTCGGGTCGAAGAACTGAAAGATTTCCGCATCGTTACCCATGAGTGTCGATCGCACATAGTCGATGCTTTCGCCGCGAAACCAGCTCGCATCGGGCGCGGAAAACCCCTTCTTCTCGCCTTCGGTGACCGACGACGGAACATAGCGTTCCATCACCTTGCGCATCAGGAGCTTTCCATCGCGCGTCTTCTGAAAAAACCGCTTCGCCTTGTCGGGTTCGTTCTCGTTGACCCGGACCACCTCGTCGAGATTTCCGAGTTTCATCGAGACCGGCAGCCGCATCGCGAAATCCACCAGATCGTTGTCGAGAAACGGGACCCGTGTCTCCAGCCCGTGAGCCATGCTGAGCTTGTCTTCGACCACCAGAAGGCCGTGCAGGAAGGTCTTCGCCTCGAAATAGAGCGAATGATTGACGTAGTCCTCCGGCCGGCTGAGTTCGGACGAATGGCGCTTGAAGACGTCTCGAAAGATATCCCGTGTCCAGACGTGTTTCACGTCACTCCAGATCGGAGCGAACAGCGCCTGCGTCTCGGTATTCGAGATCAGCCTCTGCCAGAAGGAATAGTACCGATCGATGTAGTGCTCGAAATCATCGTTCACGACGGCCCGGTAGTAGCGCCAGGGATAGCCGCCCAGCAGTTCGTCGCCGCCTACTCCCGAGAGCACGACGGGACCAAACTTGCTTGCGAGCTGGGCCGCGTAGAAATTCGGATAGCTCTGGCCGACACGCGGCTCCTCGATATGCCAGGCCATTCGCGGCAGCGCCCGCTCCATGTCGCCGGCCTTGAGCACCATTTCGTAGTGTTCGGTCTTGTAGAGGTAGGACATGTGCTCTGCGATATCGCGCTCGTCCATGCTCAATTCGAGACCTGATGCGGAATGCAGGTCGAACCCGACGGTAAAACTCCTGATATCCTTGATCTGGCGAGCGGCGAGCGCCGTCACCGCGCCGGAGTCGATCCCGCCGCTGAGATAGGACCCTACCGGGACGTCGCTTATCAGATTCCGGCCTACGGCGCGGGAGAACAGCCGATCGAGTTCTTCGGCATATTCGTCGACCGGCGCCTTGCTTTCCGGTTCGTCGAACGAGAAATCCCAGTAGCGCTCGATATGCGATGAACCCGTGTCGGCATCGATCGTCATGTAACTTCCGGCCGGCAACAGGCTGACATCCCTGAAGAGCGTGCGCTCGGTAAAGAAATTCTGGAACGTCATGTATTCCAGCAGCCCCTCCTTGTCGGCTTCCACCGTGATCGCGGGGTGCGCCAACAGCGCCTTGATTTCGGAACCGAACAGCAGCGTCCGGTTCCTTCGCGCGTAATAAAGCGGCTTGATGCCATAGCGGTCGCGGACAAGCGTCAGTTCGCGCCGCTTCTTGTCCCAGACGGCGAACGCAAACATGCCGTTGAATCGGGACAGGACTGCCGGCCCCCATTCGGCCCACGCCACCAGCAGCACTTCCGTATCGGAGCGCGACCGGAAGCTGTGTCCCCTCGCTTCCAGTTCCCTGCGCAGTTCCTGGAAATTATAGAGCTCGCCATTGTAGGTGATGACGAAGCGGTCGTCCGCGGTTGCCATCGGCTGGCTGCCGGCATTGGTGAGGTCGATGATCGAAAGCCGGCGATGGCCGAGCCCCACGCCTGCCTCGACGAAAACGCCATCACCGTCGGGTCCGCGGTGAGCGATCGCCGCCGTCATCCTGACGATCACCTCCCGCGAGACGGGCTCGCCGGAAGTATTGAGAACGCCCGCAATTCCGCACACGGCGATTCAGTTCGAACCGGTTTTCCGGGCGATCACGGTCACGCCGGCATCCTCGACGATTTCACGTTCGATGGCGAGATTGAGATCGGTGCACCACGCGCGAATTTCCTCCGGGGTCTGACGGAAGGAATTCTTCGGTGCGTACCAGTCGAAGTTCACGTGGTTCATCTCTTCCAACGACCAGTCGGGTCGATAGTAGGCCTTGAAGATATGCCAGTAGAACAGCCGCTGCAGATCGATCTTGCCCGCGGGAATACCGAGCAGGTCGACAGCCTGGGGAACATCCACTTCGACGTTCAGCCGTCCCAGCGTCTCACCCAGCATCGTGAGCGGCATCAGCGCATCCCACGCCTGCTCGGGATCCATCCCCTGCAGCTTTTCGCGAATGAAATCGTCGGTGAACTCGCGGATCGGGCTTTTCTTCTTGTAGACGTAGAACATGATCCGGCCGCCGACCTTCAGCAGCCTGGCGACCGAGGCCAGCGCGCCCCTCGTCGAGTCGGTGTGATGCAGCACCCCCTCGGAGAAGATCGCGTCGACGGATTCGTCGGCGAACGGAAGCTTCGTCAGATCCGATTGAATGAACTGGCCCTGGATGCCACGCTCGCCGAAACGTTTGGCCGCGACATCGACCGCTTCGGAAATATCCGCACCGACATAGCTGACCTGATTGAGATGCTCGCCGAACAGCTCGAGCGCGGACAGACCCGAACCGCAGCCGGCGTCAAGCAGCACCTTGCGTTCACCGGGAGGGAACAGCCAGTCCATCGACTCGGGAGAGCCGTAGCGTTCGACCAACCAGACCCGGATCGCATCGAGAACGACGGGACGATCGTAACTCGAACGGCGCTTCCATTTGAAGCCGAAGGAGTCGGATGTCTGGCGCTGACTGCTGGTTGCAAGTTGCGTCGATCGCAAAAGGCCGTCCTGCAGCACAAAACTCTGCCCTCGGACGTCCATGGTCTGGCCGTCTTGCGGCAAGGGCTGCCCCAACAAGGTTTGGAGGGCGTCGGATTGAGGGGCCAGGATGTCAGGCACGGCGGGTTGCTCGATTCACAATGAATGGATGGCTTGCACGATATAGCGGTAGTCGTCTTCGCTCATGCGATTGTGCAGCGGGATCGCCATGGTCTGACGGTCGCAGTCGCGTGCGGCTGGATAGTCGTCCGGCTTCAGGTCGAACGACCTGCGATAATAGCCCAGCATGTGAACCGCATGGGTGCCGGGTCGGGTCGAGATACCGACCTTCTGCAGCTGCTCCATGATCACATCGCGCGGCTGCGGCGCCGTCTCCGGGTCGACATAGGTGACGAATGCCTGCCAGGCGTGCCGACCGTGGTTCGGCTCGGCCGGCAGCGTCAACCAGGGGATGTCAGCCAGTTCGCGGCGATAAAAAGCTGCCCAGTGTGACCGTTCGTCGATGAAGCGGTCGAGTTTGCCGAGTTGGACGAGGCCCACCGCGCCCTGCAAGTCCGTCATCCGATAGTTGAATCCAATGCTATCGAAATCCGGAAGCAGATAGGGCCTTGGCCCGTGATGGCGTTCTTCCTCGGAGACCGAAGCGCCGTGATTGCGCAGGACCCGCACCCGCTCCGCCAACTCCGCATCAGCGGTGGTCACCATGCCGCCTTCGCCGGTGGTTATGGATTTCCGCGGGTGGAACGAGAAAACGCCGATCCTGCCGAGGCCACCTGCGGGTCGCTCCCCCAGGGCGCCGCCCGCGGCACACGCGGCGTCCTCGACGATCTCGATCGAATGCGGCAGCGCGGCGCGCAACTCGTCGATATCGGCACACAGGCCGAACAGATGAACCGCGATGACAGCCTTGGTTCGCGGTGTCACCCGTTTCACGACATCAGCCACATCGAGATTGAAGGTCTTGCGGTCGACGTCGGCCAGGACCGGAACGGCTCCGCAATACAGCACACAATTGGCCGTCGAAACCCAGGTGAATGCCGGGACGATCACCTCGTCGCCCGGCCCGATGCCAAGCGCGAGCATGGCGAGATGCAGGCCCGTCGTGGCCGACGTGACCGCCATTGCATGGGGAATCCGGTGCCGCTCGGCGAACGCGCGTTCGAAGGCCGTGACCTTCGGGCCATGCGTCAACCAGCCGGATTCCAGCGGCTCGCGCAGCGCCAGCCACTCCTCCTCGCCCGTCGAAGGCTGGGAAATCTGTATGCGTCTGTGTTCCACCGTCACGGTCGCTCGTTACTCGGCCGCATGCGTCCGGCGCGCGGCAACTTCCGCAATATGCGTGTTGCGCCAGTCGATCAGCTGCTTCAATCCATCATCGAGGTCGATGCGGGCTTCGAACCCGATCTCCTGCCTCGCACGCTTGGGCGAACCGATCCGGTTGCGTACGAGCGTCGCCTGGCTGCGCGGTGCATAGTTGATCGGCTGGTTCGAGCCGGTCAGGTTGAGCAGCTTCTCGGCAACCTCCTTCAATGAGGTGCGTTTGCCGGTGCCGACGTTATAGAAACGATCGGTCGCGCTGGCGCCCATCGCGCACAGATTCGCCCGCGCGCAGTCCTCGACGGCGACAAAATCGAAGGCTTCCGAGCCGTCACCGAGAATCGTCGGCCCCTCGCCTTTGTCGATCGCGTCCAGCATCTTCATGATGACGGCGATATAGGCGCCGCGATAGTCCTGCCTCGGTCCATAAACGTTCATGTAGCGCAGGCCGACATAGTCGAGGCCGTAGCGGAAGTGATAAGCCCGCGCCATCGCCTCGCCGCAGATCTTGGTGGCACCGTAGAAATTCTTGTTGTTGAACGGATGGTCCTCCGTCATCGGCTCTTCCACGGCATCGCCGTAGACCGACGCCGAGGATGACCACACCAGCCGCTTGACGCCGTTGCGAATGCAGCCATCGAGCACATTGAACGTGCCGCGCACGTTCACGTCGAACGCCGTGCGCGGAAATTCATGGCACTGCAGCAGCCACAATGCGGCAAAGTGAAAGGCGCCGTCGGCTCCCTTGAGCGCCGCGTCGAGAACATCCGTCTGCGTGATATCCCCGCCCGCCTCGAAAATCTTCACGCGAGGATCGCGCATCGCCAACGAGAGATTCTCGTGCGTTCCACGAACGAAATTGTCATAGACGATGATCTCGCCGACGTCCTCCCGCACCAGCTGGTCGACCGCGTGCGAGCCGATCAATCCGGCGCCGCCGATCACCACGAAGCGCTTTCCGCGAATATCCAAACGGTCCCCCTCTCTACTCGACGAGCAGCAACTGCGACGGCGTCAGCTCGCGATAGCGTTCGCCGCTTCGCGGGCAGACCAGATCGCCCGCTAGCCGCTCGCCGCTGCGGCTGACCCACCCCATCCGGCGCGCCGGATTTCCGACCATCAGGGCAAAGGCCGGCACATCCCTGGTCACGACCGCGCCGGCGCCGATGAAGCAGTACTCTCCGAGCGCGTGGCCGCACACGATGGTGGCGTTGGCGCCGATGCTGGCGCCGCGCCCGACCGGCGTGGTGCGAAACTCATCCTTGCGCGAGACATTGGCGCGCGGGTTGTTGACGTTGGTGAAGACGCAGCTCGGACCGCAGAAGACGTCGTCGGCGAGTTCCACGCCGTCGTAGAGCGAGACGTTGTTCTGGATCTTGCAGCCGTTGCCGATCTTGACCCGCGGGCCGATCATGACGTTCTGGCCGATCGAGCAGTCGTCCCCGATGACGGTGCCGGGAAGCACGTGGCAAAAATGCCAGATCTTCGTTCCGCGCCCGACGATTGCGCCATCGTCCACGAAGCTCGAGGCGTGGATCAGGGCGCCGGGGAACCGCGGGTCTTCCCGCATTTCGCTCACGCCTGCCGTCCCTTGACCGCGAACGGATGCGCCGCGCGGCCGTTGGTCAACGGCGCATTTCGGAACGACGACACGATATCGATGGACGAACGCACCTCGTCAAGGCCGAAGCCGCGTCCCGCGACGATCTCCTCGTAGCTGCGGGTATGCAGATCGGTGAAGCCTTCGGAAAACTCCACCTCGTCCTTGTCCACGGTGATCGAGCGGAATGTCGTCTTCTTGCCCTTGACGCTGTCCGGCAGGTCATTGCGGTCCACGGACAAGAACCAGCTCACGTCGGCGCGTTCGCATTCGAGATATCCGGCCGCGCGTTCCGGTTCGCGGAGATGCGCTTCATTCCGCCTGACGCCGCCGAAGACGTAGCTCAGCATGTCGAAGAAGTGCACACCGATATTGGTGGCCACGCCGCCGGATTTGGCATCCTCGCCCTTCCAGGACGCGTGATACCAGCGGCCGCGCGAGGCAATGTAGGTCAGCTCGACCTGATGGCGCTCGTTGCTGGCTGCGAACTTGTTCCGCAGCGCGATGATCGCCGGGTGAAGCCGCAATTGGAGAATCGTGGAGATCCGGTGCCCGGTATCCCGCTCGATTTCCGCGAGCCCGTCGATATTCCAGGGGTTGAGCACCAACGGCTTTTCGCAGATCGCATCCGCGCCCGACCGCAAGGCAAACCGGCAATGCGCATCGTGAAGGTGGTTCGGCGAGCAAATCGAGACGTAGTCGATCTTCTCGCCGCGGCGACGAAGCTTGTCGACGTGCCTGTCGAAGCGCTCGAATTCCGTGAAGAAGTGCGCATCGGGATAATGGCTGTCCAGGATTCCAACCGAATCGTTCGGGTCGTAGGCAACCCGGAGATTGCCGCCGACTGCGGCAATCGCCTTCATGTGGCGAGGGGCGACGTAACCGGCCGCGCCTATCAACGCGAAAGACGGCATCTGAAACTCATTCGTTCGACCGGAGTCCGATTTTTCCAAGCTACCGCAGTCCGGGTGACTCCATGCCACCGGACCTTCCCGCAAAACAAAAACGCATGCGAAATTTCGCATGCGCCCCTCCTCAGGCGGCCGCGACCAGATCGGCCTCGATCGAGACTCGAACCTTGCGTCCGAGCAGGTCTAGCAGGATCGCAATACGATCGCGATCCGCCATCCCGTCGAACAAACCGAGATTCTCCGCAAAGACCCCGGCGAGCACGCGCACCTTTGCACCAAGCGCGAATTTCGGCCGCTGGTCCAGCTGAACGTAGCCGCTCGCGTCTTCCCTCTCCCTCAGGCAGCTGATGACCTGCTGCGCCAACGGAGCAGGGTCGGAGCCGTTCAGGACGAGGCGGGAGACGCCAAAGGTCGATTGAATCGATCGCCAACGCTGCGTGGCGACATCGATCCGGACGAACATGTAGCGCGGAAACAGCGGCACCGGCACTTTCTCGATCTTGCGTGCATGGCTCCGCAGCTTCAGGTAGCGAGGCAAATAGACTTCAAACCCCTGGCGCACGAGATTGCGCACTGCCTTCGCCTCGGCATTGACCTGCGTTTGCACGACATACCAGGCGCCCTCGCCAACCGCGGTCATTGCTGAGCTCCGCGACGCTCGGGAACAGGCAAACCAAGCAGCTTGGGCACAAGCACGCGGGACGCCCCGCAGAGCTCGACAGCCTCGTCGTACGCACGGCGGACGTCGGTGACGTCGGTAATCACGACGGCATCGAACGATGCCGCAAGGTCGCGACAATCGTTCACGACCGGCTTGCCAACAAACGGCGCCCCGCTGGCACCCGGGTCGAAGACGGCCACGATCGAAATCCCGCAATCGACCGCCGATAACACCGCGATTTCAGCCAAGTCCGACTTGCCCCACAGAAGTATGTTCCGGAAATTGCGCTCTTTTGCCAAAGCGAACGTGCTGACGCAATCCTCCTTGGCCTGCCTGAAAAACGAAAAAGAATCGGCGAGATATTGCACCGTCAGCCGCGACTTTTCGGCGAAACCCTTCGGCGTCAGATAGTAGGCATAGCGACGCGCCGGCGCATCGTAAACCTTGACCAGTCCCTTTTTGACACAACGCCTGAGGTAGGCGTTGACGAGCCCAAGCGCGATTCCGAGTTCATCCGCGATGCGACGCTGGGAACGCGCGCCGTCGCTTTCCAGAGAGCTCAGAAGCCCAAGCACGATTCGCTCGTTCTCGCTGTCGCGCTCCGCCTCCAGCCAGTGGTCCATTACGCTCCCCCGCACCAACGGACCTCTCTTTATCGTGTTCACAGCGTGAACGTCAAGTCTATCGTTCACACAATGAACATAAGTAAGTATATGATATAATTATATTTTTTTGAAAACGACCGAATCATGCCTCAAGGTATCGAGGGCCTCCCAGGCACGACGCCCCCCTCAACCCCCGGATAGCCTTCTCGAAAAAAACAGCCAGACTGTCAAACCGCAAATTCAATCAGGACAAAACATCGTCTAAGTTGATTGGCGGATATTCGGTGACTAAAGCCGTTTACCCCGAAGTTGCATAACCGGGACAGGCGTACCGGATATCGTGCAGCCGGGATGTGGTTGGGATCAAGGAATTGAGAAAATGAGTTTCAAGTTCTTCAACGACCTGCGGGACGGCAGCTTCAGTTGGGATGAAGCCAACCCGTTCGCCCCCTGGTCACCGGTCCCCCCCGCCGAAACGCCACCGGATGTTCCGTTCCCGATCGCGCCGAGCCCCGTTCTTGATATGCCCGCCGGATCCAGCGCGTCGGTGCCGACAACAAATCCAGCCACCGTCGTCGTGACCACCGGCGGCATCACCATCAATCTGCTGTTCGATGCCGCAGCGATGGCTGCGCCTGCGAGCTTTCGAGCAGGGATCCAGCAGGCGGCCGCGATCTTGTCGTCGACGATTACCGACAAGATCACGGTCAATCTCACTATCGACTACAGCGGCACCGGCGGCGGCGCGGCTGCCGGCCCCGCGGCCGGCTACTACGTGCCCTATTCGACGGTCAGGGCCGATCTGATCAACTATGCGAGCCCTGGCGATACGACGTTCAACGCCCTGCCGGTCGGGTCGACGATCCAGAACCAATCCAGCGTCGCCGTCTGGAATGCGCAGGCGAAGCTTTGGGGAATTCTGGGGGCAAACGATACCACGACCATCGACGGCAACGCCTACTTTGCGACCGACATCAATACGAACTTGCTGGTTGGCGTGGCGCTGCACGAGCTCACGCACGCGTTCGGTCGCATCCCATATGGTCCGGCCCCGGATATTTTCGATCTGTTTCGCTTTACGAGCCCGGGAAACCGGCTGTTCGTCGGGGGCGCCACCGCGCCCGCCTCTTATTTCTCGATCGATGGAGGCTATACGAAGCTTGCCGACTACGGCCAGAATTCCGACGCCAGCGACTTCCTCAACAGCGGCGTGCAAGGACCAAACGATCCCTTCAACGAATTCTATAACGCCAGTACGACTCAGGCTCTGTCGCTCGTCGACAAGATGCAACTCGATGCTCTCGGCTTTCACCTCGGAAAGCCTGACCTTGTCGCGGGAAACTTTTCACTGAGCGGCACCAACGTCAATTTCACCGTCCAGAACAGCTTCGCGGCGACAGCCGTTGCGCCAACCTCGTCAACCGGACTCTATCTTTCAACCGACAGCGTCATCAGCACCGCCGATACGCTGGTTGGCACGGTTTCAACCCCCGCGCTTGTGGCGGGCGCGGTGGACGGCAAGACCGTTTCCATATTCTCGCTCACGCTTCCTCACACCGGCGCAACGGGAGTCTACTACCTCGGCGCCGTCGCCAACGCCAACGGACAGGTTCTCGAGAGCAGCCTGACAAACAACGCTTCGAACGCGGTAGCTGTCGCGCTGATAAACGACGGCGGCGGGTCCCTCGTCGGCAGTTCAGGCGCGGCCCGGATCATGATCGGCGGCGCCGGCAGCAATCATTTCGACGCCACCGGTCTCAGCTATACGATGATCGGAGGCTCGTCCAACAACAGCTATGTGGTGGACGATGCCGGCGACGCCGTGGTGCAGCACGGCTTCAACGTGCCGACGGGGTGGACCGTCAAGGGCACCGCCGACATCAACGGCGATGGCCAGACCGATGTGGTCGCCACCGACGGCACCAACAATCAATTGTGGCTTCTCAACAATGGGACCGCGTCCACAACGACCGACCTGATCCAGACGGTGGCGGGACGCTGGACCTTGATGGGCTTGAGCGATGTCAATGCCGATGGCCACAAGGATGCGCTGTTCCTGTACCAGGACGGCAGCATGGAATGCGCCTTCAGCCTCGGCAATGGCGCTCCGCAGTTCCTCGGCTACTACAGCGGCAAGGCGGCCGATGCGCTGCTGCCGCTGCCGAGCCATCAGGGCATCGAT